>OLSF01001331.1_pt1 | contig 22479 bp, 19 predicted proteins | sample 1672301 | NCBI WGS metagenome assembly OLSF01 (sample SAMEA3136669, study PRJEB25190) | human gut metagenome | biome: human gut; feature: human-associated habitat; material: faeces | place: Austria | collected 2013
TCAAAATTACCATTTAATAAGGAAGAACTAACGAAACACAAAATTACGACCCCTGATGAATATTTGGAATTTATAAATGGATATTTAAGACCTTTAACTAATTATGAATCTTTTATTTTGGATGAGCAAAGAAGAAATAAAATTATTATCACATCCTATCTGAATCTCTATGATAAAGATACGGACGAAGAAAAAGAAAAAACACTTCAAAATGTCTTTTCATTTAATAAAGAAGCAATATGTGATAACAATTATGATTTTATATATGATTTCGATAATGAAATTACTGTTAATAATGAAGAAAATTTTGATAAGCTGGTTAATAAACTTTTCAACAAAGAACTATACAACAAACTTTTTGTTCTAGAAGATCAACCACAAAAAGAAAATGAGAATTGGTATGAGGTAGCTATAATTCTATTATTTCTATTATACCTCTTAAATCATTCTATATTTTAAATAATTTAGGAAGGGGCATGAAATGAATTCATTTAAAAAGAAAGTTATTTGGAAATATAAAAAGAAGATAACTGTTTGGAAGCATATCTTTGAACAGGTAGATGATGAAATTGAAGTTACAAAGATTGAAGAAAGCAATGATCATAAAGTTTGTACCGTTTATTATCTGATGCCTTATTCACAAACGCAAAATGAGTACAGTTTTGATATTGATTTAGATGTTCAAGAAGCTATTGATGGTTTCTGTAAAAATGTAAAAGAACGAGCAAATGAAATGATTTTTCATATAAATGAATGTGCAAATTTTATTGAGGATTATTTCAATATGGAGGAGTAAACATAATGAAGAAAAACAATAAAGCTATTAAAAAGAAAGCATCAATCTTTAGAATGTATGGTAAATATTTTTTACTTTTTATTGTTTTTGTTGGAATATTAGGAGCATTGAATGATATGATTAAAAATCCGGCTCATAGATTATTCTATAAAAGTATAATATATGGTTTTTCATATATATGTTTTGGAATTGTAGTATTAATGGTTGTAACTTATGTAATATATGAATATTTTAATTTAGTTTTGTCTTTTTATCGACAAACAAAGCTTCCATTAAAAAAAGAAGAAATGAAAAAACTGAATATTACCAATCCTGATGAATATTTGAGATTTGTAGATAACTATTTACCAAGAATCAAACCAAACAAAGATATACAATACAGAGTTATCTTTACTTCTTATCTTTATCTATACGATGGAGATACAGGTGAAGAAAAAGAAAAGATTTTACAAAATGCATTCAAGTTCAGTAAAGTTCCTGTATGCGTTAATAATTATGAATACATCTATGATTTCAGCAATAAAGTTACTGTATGTCATGACAAGTATTTTAATGAACTTACAGCAAAACTTTTTAGTAATGAAGATTACAATAGTGTATTTTATGAAGATATTAAGAACTAAGGAGAAAAACAAGATGTCAGAATCTAAAAGCAAATCAGTTAACATATATGATGGTCTATGTAATTTTATTGAATCTTTTCACTATATACAAACCGTTGATTTATATGATGGAGATGATGAACTGATTTACTCAACCAAAGATCTAAGAGAATTTATCATTTCCTTTGGTGTAGATTTCTTATCAATGAATACACTAAGAAAAATTGAATATGATGAAGATATCTATCATGTAAAACTCTATGCAGTTGAAAAAATTGGACATGATATTATGAATTATTTCAACAAGATAGCCAGCTGATGAAATTAGTTGATAAATTATACTAAAACAAAATATAATAAAAAAGAAAGAGGAGAATAATTATGTTAAATAAATCGTTTTTTTTAGGGAGATTAACAAAAGATCCAGAATTAACAAAAACTGAAAAAGGAGCATCAAGAACTAGATTTAATATTGCTGTTCAAAAAGACTATGTCCAAGATGGAGAAAGTGTAGACTATATTCCAATTGTTTGCTGGAATAGGTTAGCTGAAAGTGTAAATTTATATTGTTATAAAGGAAGAATGGTTCTAGTTGAGGCTCATATTCAAACAAGAAGTTATAATGATAGTCAAGGTCAAAGAAAATTTGTAATGGATATTATAGCTGATAAAGTTACTTTCTTAGGATCAGGAAAGAAAGATGATAGTTCTCTGGAAGAAAATACAACGAATTTAGATGTAAATGAAAATTCTTTTGAAATCAAAGAGGATGACATTAATTTTTAGAAATCTTCAATAAATTATATTCCGGACATTTGTCCGGAATTGAAAAAATATCATATCTAATTGAAGCGTACAGTAGTTAATAAATGGAGGATTATATTTATGAGGGGATTATTAAAGCTTCTATTAAGAGGTTGTGCTGGATTATTAGGAATAACATTGAAGGTAATTATCGAAGCTGCTACACAATTGAGATGGATTGTTAGAATAATTGGAAATTTTTTTAGAATCATTGGAACATTTTGTATTACTTCAGCCATACTTTCTTATATGCATTTTGAATTTATTGACTTCATTACAGGAGTAAAAGGATATGAATTGATTTTTATGGTAGCTGGATTGATGATTATGTGCTTTGGGATGTTTTTATATTGGATTCAAGATACAGGAGCAATTACTTTATATATGTTCAGTGAGAGATGTATAGATTATTGTTTACAACGATATATGTGAAAGATTTGATATTATTCTAATGAAAAATTAAAAAACATATAAAAATATACACAAATTCTGTCGTTTTTTTTGGCGAAAAGATGATTTATTATTAAGATAGATAGTAATAAAGGATAAGCTCTTTACTCAAATTCGGACATTTGTCCGGATTTACATTAAGTATTAATTGAAAATACTGAAATTTTAATGTATTAAATCTTACAAAAAATAAAAAATACAAAAATAATGGTAATTGAAAAAAATAAAATGCTAGAATATTGATATATAAATGTAATAGAGTGATGGAACAAGTTCCATCTTAGTTATTGAAAGATATTTAAGGGAGTGAAAACTTATGGAAACTAAGAAAGAAAATATTATTGATAAATACTTAAATACAAGAAAGAAAAAGGTCATTGCAGGATGTGTGGCTGGTGTATTGGTCATTGGATGTGCTGGGGCTATTATTTTAAATACGTCTAGTTCAAAAGAATTGGTGTTGGCTTCTGATGAAGTAAAAGCTGAATTTGGACAAAGAGTATCAACAAATATTGCCGATTATTTAGATGCAAATAAATCAGGTGATGTTGATAAGATCATCAAAGATACAAAAGAAAAAGACAATCTTAAATATGTTACTGTAACAAATAAGGATGAACAAGGAAATGTTGTATCTAAAGAAGAAAAAGACTATCCCAAAGTGGGTAACTATGAAATCAACTTTACATACAAAAAAGAAAAACAATCTGTAAAGGTAACTGTTAAAGATACAACTGCACCTGAAATTAAAGCACCTGACAGTATAGATGTCATTCAATATACTGATCTTTCAACTTTTAACTTTGGTGAATTATTACAAGCGACTGATTACAGTGATGTCAAAGATTGGAAGATTGATACATCAAAAGTTGATGTCAATACGATTGGAACTTATGATCTAAAAGTAACAATCCAAGACAAGTACAAAAATAAAGCTTCAAAGAAATTAAAAGTCAATATCGTACAAGCTCCTGAAGTTGCTGAAGGAGAAGTTGCTGTAACTGAAGTAGTAACTGATGAAAATGGGAATAAGAAAACAGTTGTCACAAAGAAATCAAGTTCTGAAGTATCAAAGAATGATGCTGTAGCAAGTACATCTCCAGTATCAAATAAAGGAACAGTCAACAGTTCTTCTAACAGCAGTGTATCAAAACCAACAACAAACAGTGGTACATCAAAACCATCTGGAAATAACACAAGCAGTTCAAACAGTAGTAACAATTCATCTTCATCTAAAGGAGATGAACATAAGCATAACTATAATATTCCAATTACGAAAACAGTACATCATGATGCTGTAACAAAAGTCGTACATCATGATGCTGTAACACGTCAGGAAACATATACTGTGGTTGATAAGGAAGCATATGATGAACCAGTTTATGAAACACATGTTGTATGTAAAGTGTGTGGACAAGATTTTGGAAAAGGAAGTGAAGCGTCATTAAACGCTGGAGATCATTCTGCAATTACTGGACATTCATATCATTCAACAAAAGTACAAGCAGGAACTAAACATCATGATGCTGTAACGCATCAAGAAACAAAGACAGTTGTTGTGACACCAGCCTATGATGAAACTGTAGTGGTTAAACAAGCATATGATGAAACAGTTACAACTGGTTACAAATGTCTTTGCGGTGCGACAAAATAATATTTTTTAATAACCAAAACAAATTAATATAGGCATTAATTATATAATTTAAAAAAAGATTATAAAGATAATTACAAATAGAAGCACTGATTTCTTTTACTGTATAATTACCTACTGGAAGAATTGATGATTTAGCATAACCATTTTTATCAGTAGTGATCGTATCTTGGGTTCACTTTAGGAACTTTGGTTATTCATTTAAAATTTATTTAATTATGTAAGTCCTAATAAAAAAGATGGAATATGGCTGTACTTCCATCTTTTTCTTATGAAAATAGTTTTAAAAAAATTACACAAAAAAGTCAATTGTTTTTTTAAATCAGGGTGATAAAATGATATTGTTAGAATTTGAACGAAAGGATTCTAACATTCCCAAAAGGGTATCTCTGGCAGTATTAGACGGTAGAATTCATTTATAATCAAATCTCATACTTTCGTACTGTTAGAGACCCTCCCTGATATAAAAGATACATTTTGAAACGTTAAAAAATTTTTTAAAAGAAATTGCACAAAAAAGTCAATAGAATTTAAAAATAGACGTGATAAAATGATGGTATAGAATTGTAGTTGAGAGATGGAACTAGTTCCATCTTTTTAATTTAAAGGCAAAAATTACTGATAATTGTAAAAACTGTAAGGAAAGGAAACAAATTAAGATGAAAAAATTTCATAAGCAAAAATGGGTGTTTCACCCATAAGGCAATCGAAAGATTGTCTTTTTTTATTGTTAAAGGTCTTTTGATTCGTCAAATATAAAGCCTGTCTCATAGAAGTATACAGATGTTATAAACTTGCATCTGAAGGATGATGGAACAAGTTCCATCTTTTTGTTTAAACAAAAAGAATTTTAAATATTATTAGGAAAGGGAGAAAGAAAAATGAAGTTTAAAAAATGGTTAAATAAAGTAACCAAAATCTTTGTTGTTCTAGGCATGGTTTTGTCTATGTGTTTTACAGCTGGAAACACAAATACAGTAGAAGCTTGGGACAGCGGGATTCCTCACGAGTTTACTCGTATTAAATCTATTACTTATCCTGAATGGTGGAAACGTAAATGTCCACAGATCACTAAACAATGGTCTACTTACATGTGTAAGTATAATGGGCAATGGTCATATTGTTTGGAAGCAAGTAAACGTACACCATCTTCAGGAAATTATGCTGCCAGTGTCATTGAAAATAATGTCATGGTAAGAAAATTCTTATATTATGGTTTTGGTGGTCCTGATGGAAGACTTTTTAAAGGACAAGCATTAACAGATGATGGACTTAATGAAGCAGAAACAGGATATTTATATACACATGTATTGCTATCTTTAGCATACAGTGGTGATATGTGCGGTGCTAATATTGATGATCTTGAAAGAGCAGGTATTGGTTTAAAATCTACTTGGTCATATGTAGAAAGCTTACCAGATCCATCTAATGGGGCAAACTTCTCAACTGGAGATAATGCAACATTTAAAGCAACATTTGATAAATCAAATATGATTCAATCAACTAACAGTATTAAATTCAATGCTAGTTCAAATGAAACAGTTCAGTTACCATTGCAAAGTAATGTAACTATTCATATTGATGGAACTAACGCTCAACAAACTGGTGGAACTGCTACTGTTTATGGTGGACAAACATTCCATTTAACTGCACCATTAGAAAACAGTCCAACTGATTATACAAGCGGAACATTGAACAGTTCAGCAAAAGGAAAATTCTGTGCATTGGCAATTTCTGATGGAAATGGCGCAAACCAAACTCACGGATCATGGACTCAAGAATCAGTTGATACATTAAAATACAGTGTTGACTGGTTAGATTTTGGATGGATTGATCTAGTTAAAAAGTCAGCAAATGAAGATATTACAAACAATAATGGATGTTATTCGTTAGAAGGTGCTGTATATGGTATCTACAGTGACGGTGTTCAAGTAGATACAATTACTACTGATAAAAATGGATATGCAAAATCATCTATCTTACCTGTAGGAAATTATACAGTAAAAGAAATTACAGCTTCTACTGGATATGATCTTGACGAAAATACGTACAACGTTACGATTGTCAAGGATCAAACAGTTAGAGCAAATTCTAATGAAACACCAGGAAATGACCCAATTGGTATTGAAATCGTCAAAAATGATGCTGAAACATTAGGAATGCCACAAGGTGATGCTACTCTTGAAGGTGCTGAGTTTACTGTTAAATATTATGACGGTTACTATACAAAGGATAATCTACCTGAAAAAGCAACTAGAACATGGGTGATTCAAACAAAAAAACGTGAAATTGCTGGAAAAACATATTATATTACCAATCTAAATGACTTTTATAAAGTATCAGGTGATGATTTTTATTTAGATGAAAATGGTGCGGTCACTTTACCACTTGGAACAATTTCCATTGAAGAAACTAAAGCTCCTACGGGCTACTTATTAAAAGGAAATACATTAAATGTTACAGATAATGCAACTGGTATTACTTCTACAGTAGAAGATACAAACTATGTAGCACAAATTACAAAAGAGTATCAAGGAGCTAAATTACAATTCGGTAATGATGCAAATGAACTAGTCGTTACCGAAAAAGTTAAGAAACAACAAATTCAGATTTTTAAATCTGGATACAGAAATGGAATGTCTGAAGTTGTTAAAGGATTACAAGGGGCTGAATTTACTTGGAAGTTGAAGTCTGAAGTTGATCATGTCGGTTGGGACAACGCAACTACTTATGATGTCATTACTACTGGAGAAGATGGATGGGCTATTACTAAAGATCTTCCATACGGACAATATATTGTAAGAGAAACAAAAACACCTAAAGATTTCTACACAAATCCTGATTTCTTTGTTTCAGTAACAAAAGATACAAGTGAAATTAAGAATGATGCTGATAAAGTCAAAAAGGTAATTTTAAATAACCGTCCAGTAGAAACTCAATTAAAATTAGTAAAACAAGATGAAGAAACAGGTAAAACTGTATCATTAAATTCAGCATCATTTAAAATCGTTGCTGATGAAGACATCCTTGACGGTGGAAACATTGTTTATAAGAAAGGTCAATATATCACTCAAAAAGTTGGTGGAAAGAAATATGATACTTTCACTACAAACAGTGATAACGTTGTCGTAGTTAAAACTGAATACACAAATGATGATGACGAAAAAGGTGAAGTGTTCTTACCACTTCAATTCTTCGCTGGTAAATATCATTTAGAAGAAGTTAAAGTTCCTACAGGATTTATTGGTTTAGGAAAAACTCAATCATTTGAAATGAGCGGTTTATTAGACTATACAAAAGATGAAGATGGAGATCCAATCTATACCGTAACAGTACGTGATGAACAACCAAAAGCTCAAATCAAATTAAATAAGACAGTTGCTGATTTAGATACTGATGTTGATTTAGTTGATAGATCTGATCTATCAAAAATCCAATTCGTTTTAAAGGCAAAAGAAAACATTTATAGTCCAGTTGATGGAAGCTTGATGTTTGCTAAAGATGATGTTATTACAACAGAAAATTCTGGAGCAATCGTTAATTCTGGTACTGAAGTAGGAAACGGTGTCTATGCTTTATCAACTGATGGACATTTAGATATTTCTAATCTTCCTATGGGAGTTGGAGAAGCTCAATACTACTTACAAGAAGTTAAAACTTTAGATGGATGCGTATTAGATACAACAAAATATGATGCTGTATTTAAACAATCTGATTACACAACAAAAACTTACATCAAATCATTTGATGTGGAAAACTTAACTACTGATTTTGAATTCAATAAGACTGATGTAACAGGAGATAAAGAAGTAGAAGGTGCTCAATTAACAATTACTGATGAAGAAGGTAATGTAGTTGATCAATGGACTTCTACTGATAAAGTACACTCTATTGAAGGATTAGTTGTTGGTAAAACATATATTTTATCTGAAACTGTTACAGCTAAAGACTATGTAAAAGCTACAGACATCAAGTTTACTGTTAAAAATTCTAGTGAACTTGAAACAGTTACAATGAAAGACAAACAAGTATCATTTACTAAAACAGATGTTACTGGTGAAAAAGAAGTTGAAGGTGCAACTATTACTGTAACTGATAAAGAAACAAAAGAAGTTGTGGATACTTGGGTTTCTGGTAAAGATTCTCATTTCATCAATGGATTAGAAGAAGGAAGAACATATATTCTTTCTGAAACAGTTACTCCTGAAGAATATGTAAAATCAACTGATATTGAATTTACTGTTTCAAAAGAAAAAGTAAATGAAAAAGTCAACATGAAAGACAAACAAGTTAAAGTTTCTAAATTAACTGTTGGTGGAGAAGAAGTCATTGGTGCTCATATGCAAATTATTGATGAAGACGGTAATGTTGTAGATGAATGGTACAGTGAAGGTAAATCTCATATTGCAAATGGACTTGAAGAAGGTAAGACTTATACACTTCATGAAGATTTAGCTCCTACAGGATTAAATCTTGCGAATGATTTTACTTTTGAAGTTACAAAAGAAAAACAAAATCAAACAGTAGAAATGATTGACACTGTTACAGAAGTAAATAAAACAGATGTTGATGGTAAAGCTGTAAAAGAAGCAACTTTATCTATCGTATCAGAAAAAACTAAAGATATCGTTGATCAATGGGTAACAGGTCAACATATCATTGATCTAGATAAAGATGTCAAAGCTCAATTAGAAGAAAATGGTAAAGCTGAAGGAACATATATGGATGATGAAGATTCTATGGTTATGTTCAGTATTGCTAAAAATAAGGATCGTGACGACTATACTTTAATGCAAGTTAAAGATGGTGTTACAACTTATGCTAATATCGACATCAAAGGAAATGAAACAACTCATAGAGTTCAAGGACTCGTTGCTGGTGAAAGATATATCCTAAGAGAAACTAAAACTCCTGAAGAATATGTTCAAGCAAAAGAAATCGAATTTACTGCTGGTGAAGATGAAGACCAAACATTAGTAATGCAAGATAAACAAGTTACAATTTCAAAAACTACAGTAAGTGGTGATGAAGTTACAGGTGCTTTAATGCAAATCAAAGATGAAGACGGAAACATCATTGATGAATGGACTTCTGAAGGTAAAGTACATTATGCTACTGGATTAGTTGAAGGTAAGAAATATACTTTACATGAAGACCTTGCTCCTACAGGATTAAATCTTGCTAATGATATTGAATTTGAAGTTTCATACGAAAAAGAAAATCAAAAAGTAGAAATGATTGATACAATCAATGAAGTTTCTAAAGTTGATGAAAAAGGTAACTTATTAAAAGGTGCTGAAATGACAGTCACTTCTAATAAGACTAAAAACATTATTGACAAATGGGTTTCAGGACAACATATCTTTGATGTTACTGATGAAATGAAAGCTCAATTAAAAGAAAATGGTAAAGCTGAAGGAACATACATGGATGAAGAAGATTCAACAGTTCAATACAGCATTGCTAAAAACAAAGGAAAAGATGATTATACTGTAATGTTTGTAAAAGATGGTATTACTACTTACACAAACATTGATCTTGATGGTAATGAAACAAGACATATGATTCAAGGTCTTGAAGCTGGTGAAGAATATGTATTGAAAGAAACAAAAACTCCTAACGGATATGCTACTTTCAAAACACAAACATTCACAGCTGAAGAAGGAAAAGATACAGTATTATCTATGACTGATGAAGATACAAAAATCGAAATCAGCAAACAAGATATTACAACCAAGAAGGAACTTGAAGGTGCAAAACTTAAAGTTACTGACAAAGATGGAAATGTCGTTGATGAATGGACATCAGGAAAACAACCTCATATGATCAAGAACTTAACTGTTGATCAAACTTATACTTTAACTGAAGTGATTGCTCCTAAAAATTACAAGGTTGCTGAATCAATTCAATTCACTGTTAAAGACACAGGAGTTGCTCAAAAAGTAGTTATGTATGATGAACTTATGCCTGTAGTTAAGAAAGTAAAAACAGGTGATAATTCTCAAATTGCATTCTATATGATTTTAGCTGGATTGAGTATTTGTATACTTGGTGTAATTTACGCTAAAAAGAAAATTAAAGATTAATTAGTTTGAAATCCGGACATTTGTCCGGATTTTACTTTTATGAAAGGTGTGTTGATTTGTGAAAAGTGCTATCAAGAAAGGATGCTTAGGTTTTATTCTGATTTTGCTTCTGTTGTTTCTTAATGGATGTAATACAAAGACATATACAGTACAAGATGTGCATTTTAAAAGGAATATGACTATAGATTTAAACAGTAAGAATACACCTTTAAATTTGATTAGTGATGTTGATGGTATCAAGGTTGATAGTTCAAATATAAAAGGTAATAAGTTTAGTTTTAAAAATCTAGTTATACGCTATGATACTTTCAGTAATAAAAAAGAAGGTTCTTTTAATATAACGTTTAATACTAATGATCCAAATGCTAAATCTTTTACAAAGAATATAAAGGTTGCAGATGTCTCAAAACCTGTTATTCATTTGAAAAAGAAGAAAATTAAATTTTATGTTGATGAGTATCAAACAATTGATTTTTACAAATATTTTACATATGAAGATAACAGCAATATTGATGATTTAACAGTGATGATTGATTCTAGTAAGATTACTCAAAATGCTGGAAGTTATGATGTGACTATTCAAGTGTATGATAAAGCTAAAAATACTGCCTATGCGAAGATAAAAGTTATATTAAAGGATAGACCTGTTCCTAAACAGGAAGAGCAATCTAATAATAAAGCCGAGGTAAAGAGCGAAGATAATAATGTATCTGGTGGTTCTAAAAAGAATACACAGAATTATCAAAACTCGAATAAGCAACCAAACAATCAATCTAATACGCAACATGAGTCTCAGCCACAAACAAATAGTTCTGCATCATCTAAAGTTTCAAATCCATCACAATTCAATAAATATTTTGCTGGTAATTCTATTGATACATATAATGAAGCATTATCTTATGCTGAAGGTATGATGAATAGTGGTAAGGTCAATGGATATGCATTAAATCCAGATGGTAATGGGTTTAATGTTGTTTTTAGTTAGGAGGAATCATTTATGGACTACGAAAATGATTATATGGATTCTAGATACATTCAATCTAGGCAAAATAAACTAATTTTGGAATATGACGAAGAAAGCAATAATTTCAATGTCTTAAACAGTGAAGGAAAGGTCATAGGTATGGTTGATGAGTCAGTTCATGAACCTAGTGAAGCATATTCTTCAATACAAGAAATGATAAAAAATAAGGATGTCCATTTTAGTAATTCTTATGATGAAAGAGAGCGAGTTATTGAATATTTATCACGTTTAAAGAAAATGAATCAACAGCAGCTAGAAGAAGAAAAAAAGAATGTTATTAATGAGCTATTTGATTTAGGTGATGATTTAAATGGTAATAATTTATCGTATCGAGATTTGCAATTAGCACTTATAACTGGAAGAGATTTAGATGGAATAGACATTCCTAATGATACTCCAGAAGAAAGACAGGCAGAAGAACATACTGAAAAAATGATTAAAGAGGATAAATACACAAGAGAGGTTGACTGATGAGAGAAAAGAACACTACAGATATAAAGCCACGTAAGGTTTCTTTATATCTTGCTATATTGTGTATATCTTTACTTGTAATAGCTGTAATTTTAACATATACCCCATTAATAGAAATTTATTGGATTAACTGGCTTGATATTCTTATTCTTAGTAATGCAGTTAATTTAATCGTTATTGCAGTTGTTTTATTGATTCTATATAGAACAGAAGTAAAGATAATAGAAAAAAAGATTGATGATTTCAATAGAAAATTAGGAGGATAATAATATGGCAAATGAAGAACAGTTAGTAAAGAATGTATCATCACAATTTTGCAGAATATTTTTTGATTTCGTACCTAATTTTCTATATGAATTAGCTAAAGGAATAGATTATGTTTCTAATAGTGTGCAAAATAGAAAGCTTACTTCTATAAAAGGGGAAGTATTTAAAAATGAAAAGAACTTTATTTTAGACTCTAAAATGAAAAATAATGGTAGGACTTCCGAAATTAAATCTACTGTTGTTAGAAGTGGAAGAAAAGATCTAAAAGAAGTAATCAAGGCATGTAAAAACAGGGGCATAGATATCTATGTTAGAGAAAAACCAAAGAATTTTGATAAGTTAGTTGAGCGTTATGAAGCGAATGATAATTTAAGCATTCGTGAAAAAGAAATGCTGGATGCGTTTTGTGATTATGATAAAGAAAGAAATATTATCAATGTTCATGGCGATGGTGGAGTATTGATGTTTAAAGGAGAGGATATTCAACAAGTTGAAGAAGCAATCAAAGATGTTGATCAAAAATCGTTGAATATTCAACGAAGGAAACAAAAAGCAAAAGCGCAGTATAAAAATGTCAAAAATAAAATTAAGAATAGTAGAGGTTTAGACAAAGAAAGATAAATTCCGGACAAATGTCCGGAATCAAAAGAAAGGAACTGTTAGTATGGAAGATATTTTGATTATAATGGTGATTGTTGTTATTGGTATGAGTGTTGTAGGATATAGGGCATTAAAAGAAATCAAGAATAAAGATAAGAAGGATAAGTAATGGTTTTATATGTATAACAAATTTAAATGTCGTTTGTTTGTTGATATGGATGGAACTTTAAATTGTTTTAATAATCATATTGATTCAATTGATGCACTCTATAAAAAAGGCTTTTTTGAAAATTTGAGTCCTAGAAATCAAGTAATCAAAGGTTTAAAAGAGTTTATGAAACATGACAAAGAGGTATATATTTTAACTAATATCAGTAACAGTAAATATGCTGTTGATGAAAAAAATAAATGGATTGATAAATATTTGCCGGATATAGATAAACAACATAGAATATTTGTTCCATTCGGTGAAGATGTGTTTACTTATGTGCAAAATAAAATCACACCAACTGATTTTCTTTTAGATGATTCTGTTGAAAATTTAAAGTATTGGGATAGAAGTGGAACAGGTATAAGATTGATCAATGAGGTAAATGATAAAGATTCATCATGGGATGGTGAAGAAATCTATTGTAATAAAGATTCACTGGCAATTGCTTATCAATTAAAATCTATACAAAACCGTTGCATTCTTAATGAGCTGATGTATAACAAAAATTTTTTTATCGAAGAAGAAAAAGAAAATATTGAATTAAAAGGGAAAAACCATAGTATTTCTATTGCTGATAGAATGAAAAATGCTAAACAGAAAGCGTCTCAACAAACGAAAGAAACGAAAAAGTTACAAAAAGATATACCACAAAGATAATTCCGGACATTTGTCCGGAATTTTAAATTAGGAAAGGGGGTTATATTATTTCAATTAAAGAAAAAAAATGGATTTATGTTTTATTGGGTGTAGTTATTTTTATTCTTTATCTTATAGGTAATCGTTTTGGAGCGTATTGCTTATATTTAATGGACAACGGTGATACGTTTCCTATGGTGATATTTAATGCACTAGTTGGATTTGGAAACAGCTATAGTGTTATAGGTATTTTCCCTAGCTTTAAATTATTTCCAATATTTTGCGGAATGATTTTAGTTGCTTCAGTGGGAATTGGTACATTGTACAAAATATCATCGAGAAAGAAATATCGTTCTGGAGAAGAGTATGGATCTGCGGAATATGGCGATATCAAAAAGCTTCAAGATGAGTTCAAAGATGAAGTCGATAACCAGAATATGATATGTTCAAAGAATGTTCAAATTTCAATGAATACTCGTAAGACTTTCTTGAACAACAACATTTGCGTTATTGGAGGTTCTGGTTCAGGTAAGACAAGATTTTTTAACAAACCAAATATCTTACAAATGAACTGTAATTATGTTGTTACAGACCCGAAAACATCTTTGATTAAAGAAACAGCAAATGCTTTTTATAAAAATGGATATGATGTTAAGATTATGGATTTTATCCATACAGAAAACTCAATGCATTATAACCCGTTTGTATATATTAAAAAGCCTTTGGATGTTTATAAATTTGTTAATAATCTTGTTGCCAATACCAAAGACAAGGCAAAGTCCGCAGGTGGAGACGAATTCTTTGAAAAGGCTGAAATTGCTTTATTGACAGCCTGCTCATTTTTCGTCATGGCTACAGGAGATCAAGAGGAAAGAAATATAAATACAGTGATGGATTTGATTGATCTTGCAGAAGCAAGTGAGGAAGATGAAAATGCTAAATCACCTCTTGATTTTATGTTTGAATCACTTGAAGAAGAAATGCAAAGTAGAATGGAAGAAGCCGGTGATGATTCGTATAAGCTAAAAAATGGATATGATTATCTTGCTATACGACAATACAATCTTTATAAAAAAGCAGCAGGTAAAACTGCTAAGTCAATTCTTATTTCAGTAGGTGTAAGAATGGCACCGTTTAATTTACCTGAAGTTAGAGAACTGATGAGTGATGATACAGTCAATCTTTATACAATTGGTGATCCTTTAAAAGATGAAAATGGTAATTTGAAGAAAACAATATTGTATATAGGTATTTCAGACAGTGATAAATCACTTAACTTTATACCAGCAATTATGTATCAACAATTATTTGATATTTTATATCTACAAGCGGATTCAACAGAAAAAGGAAGAATACCAATTCATACAAGATTTATTCTTGATGAGTTTGCGAATATTGGTCAAATTCCTGAATTTGAAGTTAAGATTGCAACAATGCGATCTCGTGAAATATCAGTTAATGTTATTTTACAAAACTTGGCACAATTAAAGAAAACTTACAAAGAAGATTGGGAAACAATCTTTGGAAATTGTGACACGACTTTATTTCTAGGTGGAAAGGAATATTCTACACTAGAATATACATCTAAAATGATAGGTAATGGAACTTTTGATTATCAGACTATTAGTGAACAAAAGGGAGCTAACCCGTCATATACGATTGGTAATCAACTTATCAATCGTGCATTGTTAGATCCGTCAGAAATAGGACGTTTAAAAAGAAATGAATGTCTTGTTCTGATTAGAGGACAACAGGTATTTAAGGATGAGAAGTATCCACTGCAAGAGCATCCTAATATCGAATTGACTACTGATGCTAAAAATAAAGATACAGCATTAAGTAACTATTTTAATGACAGCAAGGTTAACAAGGTATTACAAATTGCTAAAGAAATATCACCATTTAGTTTTAATGAAAATTCAATTCAAAAGGACAAAGAATCTGAGATGAATTTAAATGAAGGTGATATTTTTAGAAGTGGATATGATCATCAAAATCATATTGATTATAGTATATCAAATTAAATTCCGGACAATTGTCCGGATTTTTATTAACAGAAAATTAAAAGAAAAATTAAAAGGAGAAATATTATGGATACATTTAATGAAGTTTTATCAGTTGCTCAAAAAGGTGTTATTGCTTTTGGAACTTTCTGGGTAGTATGGGGATTGGTCGTATTGGGGAGCGGTCTAAAAGATAAGACAGCACCTGATATCAAACAAGGAATTGGTCAAATGTGCGGTGGCGCAGTAATTATTTTAGCTGGTGCAATGATCTCTAATATTCATTTTTAAAGTATAATTCCGGACAATTGTCCGGAATTTCTTTCATGAAAAAAGAAAGGAGTTGAATGATAAATGATATATGTTCCCGTTCCAAAGGAAATAAAAGAGTATGAAAAGAAGGTTTTTCAATCAATGACATTAAGACAATTAATTTGTCTTGTACTGGGTATTGTTCTTGGGATAGGTACTTATTTTCTTACTAAAGGATTTATTGGTGAGGATCTAGCTTCGTATCTTGTTATGGCAATTGCGATTCCGTTTATTTTAGTGGGATGGATAAAGATTAATGATGTACCATTCGATCAGTTTTTTAAAATATGGTTATTTCATTATCGTCATAAGCAACTGGTTTTATACAATAATGAAATAGAATATCAAAGAAAGGGTGATGAAGGTGAAAAACATATTTTCTCTAAAGCGAGCAAGCGAAAAAGAAAATCAAAACGAAGAATCAAAGAAAACATCTAAACGCAAGCTGCGATCAATAAAGAGAACTACACAAAATGCTATTGACTATGAAGCTATGATGAAAAATGGTATCTGTTATAATGGGGATGATTTTTATTCGTCTGTATTAAAGTTTACTGATGTCAATTATCAAATAGCTCGCTCAGAAGATCAAGAGGCTATTTGGACTAAATATATGGAAATTCTTAATTCATTAGGAAGTGAAAGTGGAATCCAACTTGTCATACATAATCATACAGTTGATGAAGAAGATTTTGAAAAAAATATTCTAATGAGACCACGTGGTGATAAATATGATAGTGACAGAGAAGAATTTAACAAGGTTTTAAGATCAAATATCAATATGGGTACAAATAATATAATTACTGATAAAATGTTTGTCTTTACCTCAAAAAATGATAATATGGATGAAGCTTTTAAAGATTTACAGTTTCAAGGTCGTGAATTTGAAGATAGATTCAAAGAACTAGGATGTAATGCACATGTTATGGATGGTACAGAAAGGCTGGAAAGTATCTACAATATGTTTTATCCAGCTAAACCGTTTTATTTTGATTATAGTAAGGTAAATGATACTTTTACAACGAAAGATGTAATCGCACCATCATCATTTGATTTTACAAAAAAAGATAGATTTATGATTGGCGATAGATATTGTCGCTGTTTATGGTTAAGAAATTACTCTACAGAACTTTCTGATAAATATATCAATGATTTAACAAAGATTGAACATAATCTCATTATTTCATTTCACATGAAATCCGTAGCACGTGGTGAAGAATTACCGCTTATCAAAACAAACATTGCTGGTATGGAAATGCAAAAGATGGAGGAGCAAAAAAAAGCATTAAGAGATGGATATGATCCAGAGATGATTCCAATGGAATTAAAGTATTCGTTACAAAGTGCTTATGACTTGTTACATGATGTCCAATCTATGGATCAAAGACTATTTATTTGTCAGTTCTTTATAATGTTAAATTGCGAAAGTGAAAAAGAGTTAGAAGATGTCACTAAACAAGTTTTAACGAAAGCAAAAAAATATTCAACAGAAATGATTGTTTTAGATTATCAACAAGAGTTATGCATGAATGCATGTCTTCCTTTAGGAAGAAGTAAGGTCTATGCTGGTGCTGGTGGTAAAGGTAGAACTTTAACATCACCAGTATGTGGGATTTTAATTCCTTTTACATCACAAGAATTGATGCAAAAGGGGGATAGCTTGTATTATGGTTTAAATCCAACAACAAATAATCTTATCATGGCAAATAGAAAGGAACTAGATAACGCTTCTGGATGGTTACTGGCTAAGCCGGGGTCTGGAAAGTCTTTTGCCACAAAGAGAGAAATTGTACAGGTTATTTTAAATACGAAAGATGATGTAGTTATTATCGATCCTGAAAATGAATATAAGGGATTAACTGAACGATATGATGGTTCATATATTAATGTATCAACAACATCTGGAGTTTATTTTAATCCGTTCGATGGTGATGAAAATGAAACAAACTTTTTAAGTGAAAAAGCTGAATTTTTACAATCAATGATGGCTCATATTATGTGTGTTCAACAGTTGACTCCTCAATATACTTCTATTATTGATAGAAGTTTGAGAATCATGTGGGCAAAATATGAAGAAAAAAGAACAAAGAATCCGGATGTTGATATTCCAAAACCTACGTTGGATGACTTTGCTAATGTTCTATTAGAACAAAAAGAAAAAGAAGCTGAAGCGTTAGCATTAGCTTTGGGAATCTATACTAAAGATGGTACTTACAATTTATTTTCTAAACAATCCAATATTAACATGAACAATAGATTGATTTGTTACAACATTAGAGATCTTAGCGAGGGGTTAAAAACATTAGGAATGTTTGTTATTCTTGAAACATTATGGACAAGAATTAAATCAAATTTTGAAAAAGGTATAAGAACATGGATTTATGTTGATGAAATCTATTTGATGTTTGCAAATGATTATTGTGTTAATTTTTTCTATACATTATGGAAACGTGCGAGAAAATATGGTGCTATACTAACTGGTATTACACAAAATGTAGAAGATCTATTGCACAATGAAAAGATTGGTACATTATTATCAAATTCAAATTATATCGTTATGTTGAATCAGTCATCACAAGATAGAGATAATTTGGCAGAACTATTAAATCTGTCACCGCAAATGCTATCAAGTATAACCAATGCTAAAAAAGGTAGTGGATTGTTACAATGTGGTTCAGCAATTATTCCTTTTAGAGATAACTTTCCAAAAGATAACGATATTTACGAGGTGCTTACTTCAGACTTTGATGAAATCGTAGAAATCAGAAAAGAAAAAGAAAAAAGAGAAAAAATAGCTATGATGAAATAACTTGAAATTCCGGACATTTGTCCGGAACTGCTTTTTTGAAAGGAATTATATGGCAAAATCTAAATTAAGTCAGGCAAAACATAGAATTGGTTCTGCAAGGATTACAGGGTATAGCAGACCTATAAGAAATCTAAAGTTTAGAACATCTAAAGGGTATAGTTATGGCTTAAAATCAAAACAAAGAGCTGATTTTAATAGACAAAATACTACTGTAGATTTACCTAAACACAGATTAAGTACTGCTGTCATGGGTGCGAAGCATAGAATAAGTGGACAAGTTGGAGATGCTATTGTCAACTATACACCTGATTTATATGATACATCTCAAGGAAATAAGGATTATGCAACTCATACATCAGCTAAATTGTTGGGCAATGGGTTTATGACTGCAAGAACAGGATATAGGCTTACAAAGAGCATTAAAAGAAGAAACTGGGCAAAACAAAGAGAAAAATATGCACAACAGGGTGATATTAAAAAAGTTGCGCAGATAGATAGAAAACTAAAATATTCTACGGGTTTTGATTTAAAATCTTCCACAAAAAGAATGATGAGAAATCAATCAAGAAAACTAATGAATGAAATATCATCAAATGAAGATAATGCGACTGCTACATTAGGAAAAGGAATGAAGCTTTCTATTAATGCAATCAAATATAGAAAACAGATGGTAAAGAGCATTAAAACAGTAGGAAGTTTTATCAAATCATTACTCACAGGTCTAATTACTTTTGTAACATCTGTTCCAACAGTGATCGTATCAATTCTTACTTCAGTACCAATTATGATTATTATGATTGTAGTCGTTTTAGTAATAGGTTTGGTTTCTACTGGAGAATCCACAAACTGGAGACTTGATGCTTTGATCAAATATGAACAGCAATTAGAAGCAGAATTTGGAATTGACATTGATGTTGTTTATTTAAGTTGTGTTGAGGATGCTCTAGGATGGACACGAGGGATCACTTACAGCAAGTGCGAGAGACTTGTAGCTTATTATTATATTGATACACCTTATATTTCAACTTATAAAAATAAAGATTCTAAATATTATTGCAGTAATCCTAAAGATGCTAAATCAACTGATTTTGAAACGGGATTGAAAAGAGTATTTAATAAACAAAATCCAGCAAAGAGTTTAAATAATAATGACCGATGGGGTGTAAGAGAGGATATTGATAAAGATTCGATGACTTACAGTTCTTTGAAGAATGTCAATCAGCCAGTGATTAATTTCTACCCAGAATATAAAGAACTTGAGCTAGGAAATGATTCTAACAACTCCAATGTACGTGCTTATTATGGAAGTGATAAAAAGATAAATGAACTCATCAATTATGCTAAACAAAGATATAATGCTAACTTGTCATTTTATGCTACATATGGAACGACAAATACACTTCCTGATGGAAATGTATTAGAAAATGGAACTATACCTCAAAAGGCTGTGGAACTTGGAAAAGGAAAATTAGGCTGTCGATATTGGTGGGGTCAAGCTGGACCAACTTATTTTGATTGTTCTGGATTTGTATCTTGGTGTTATAACACAGCAGGATATAATATAGGACATCAGACAACTAAAACACTTATCAAAATGGGTAAGGAAGTACCGAAAGACAGAACACAATTACAAGTAGGTGATCTTATTCTTTCAAACAGTAGTGGATCAGGTCAACCGAGTCATGTAACTATGTATATAGGCAATGGAGAAATTATAGGAGCAAATGGAGGAGGAAGTAAGACTAAAGGGGATAATCCTAAAGCTTGTGTTTCTATAAAGAAGATGGATTATTATTTTAATCATGCAGTTGGAATAAGAAGATTAGCTGAATAAATTCCGGACATTTGTCCGGAATTATAAATGAAAGGAGTGGATAAAAATGTTTGATTGGTTAGAGGATGGTCTAGCTAATATGGTAATAGAAACTTATAAGGAAATTGGAAGTGGGATGACAAGCGTATTAGCTGAGGCTGTAAAATCGCCATCAGTATTTAATAATACAGCTTGGCAAAGTGTTACTGTGTTTAACAAAAATGTCGTTTTGCCCATTGCGTGGTCAATTCTGTCATTATTTCTCTTGATGGAACTTGCACAGTTGTTTAAGAGAGCTGATGTTAGAGGATTGGACAGTATTTATTGGGTATGTATTGTTATTCTAAAAATCATGTTAGCAAAATTATTGATGGAAAATATGACAACAATCATTAATGCAATATTTGATATATCATCATCTATGGTTACTTCAGCACAGAACCAGTTTATAGGTTCTGCTAAGGGATTTACCATTTCAAAAGAAGCAACAGATAATTTAACAAATGCTTTGTCTAAATATGATACATTAGGTATGCTGGGAGTTTTTGTAACAAGTTTACTTGTAAAAATAGCCAATGCGGTATGTACGATTTTAGCAAGGGTTATTGTGGATCTGAGATTTATAGAGATTTATGTATTTACAGCAATCGCAGCACTTCCATTTGCTACACTTGCATCAAATGAATATTCTACCATAGGTAAGAATTTTATAAAAAGGATGATTGCTCTGGCAATCCATGTAATATTTATTGTTATTGTCCTTATATGTATGTTATACTTGCAAATGGGGCAACGATATCAACAACGGATGCAACAGATATGATATTTCAGGCATTAGGATATTCTCTGCTTTGCGTTATTGCGTTATTTCAAACTGGAAGTTGGTCAAAACAACTTATGGGAATTTAGATCCGGACATTTGTCCGGTTTTTTTTATCATTAATAATGATTTGAAGTAGAATAAAAAGATATTGCATCTTTTAATTTAAAAAATATATGTTATACTATAAGCGTAGTCGAAAGGACTAGTAATAATGGACAAAGAAAAAGGAAGAATTGCAGCTCTTCCTTTTTCACTATTTCGGATACTAGCAATAATGGACTTAACGAGCTATTACTACTTTAATAAAAAAGCTGTAACAACCAGAATTAAATATAGAATAATTAAATATTCCATTTAATCCTCCTAAATCACATCAATGCTAGTCTCCTAGTATGATGTTTTAACATGCTAGTTTTCCTCCATAGACACCATTTAATAGTGCCTAGTGATTATAACATATTAATACATAATACGACAATATAATCTTGTATTTATTGAAGAATAGTGTTTTTGATGATTCCGGACATTTGTCCGGATTTTTTTATTTTATACACAAATCCTGTCGTTTTTTTTGGTGATATAAAGGTTTATTATTAAGATAGATAGTAAGGAGTGGAGACTATCTGTGTGAATAATAAAGGATGTGAAACATATGAGTGATTTGAATGAAAATACAGCAAAAAGATATCCATTAAATATTTCTGAAAAACAAGTGTCTAAACCAAGAGAACATACAGGTGGAAAGATTGACATTAAAACAGGAAAACCAATGATGATGAGAAAAATTTATATTCCATCTCAAGAATATAGACCAAAAGATGTTGATCTAGGAGTTGATGCTAATGGAATTGATAGAAATGAAAGAAAAGGGTATATTAATGTACCTGATCGTCATATTTTTGTTGATAAAAAAAGAGAAGGTAGACTATATACTTATTTAAGCGATGATAGAAATGTTAAAATTAATTTTTCGGGTGAAAAGACTGGAAGAATAAAAAATGGTAAACCTCAATATGATTCTCCAGAACCATTGGAAATGAGCGCAAAAGATTTTGTTCATCTATATGATGGTATTGCTAGAGAAAAAAATAAAGATAAAACTGTCACAAAAAATAAAACAA
>OLSF01001341.1_pt1 | contig 22384 bp, 14 predicted proteins | sample 1672301 | NCBI WGS metagenome assembly OLSF01 (sample SAMEA3136669, study PRJEB25190) | human gut metagenome | biome: human gut; feature: human-associated habitat; material: faeces | place: Austria | collected 2013
TGCAAGCAGATGGCGTGCAAAGTCGCCAGACGCTCTTTGTGCGGTATTGCCTCAACATTTTATTTGTATTTCTGCGTTGATTTCCCTGCTATAAAAAGAGCGTCCTGCAAGCACAGAACGCCCTTGAATTTTCTGTTGGAGATGAGTCTTAATCCTCCACAACCACCTTGTGGAATACCTTTTTGCCCTTTCGCAGAATGGTTTCTGCTTCCGGATAGATCACGCTCTTGGGGTCGGTGACCTTGGTGTCATTCACAGAAACGCCGCCCTGCTGTACCAGCCGGCGTGCTTCGCCGTTGGACGGGGACAGTCCGCAGCGTACCATCAAGGTCAGGATCCCGATGCCGCCGTCGGTGAGTTCCTCTGCTTTCAGAACGGTGGTCGGCATATCCGCATTGTTTCCGCCGCCGCCAAAGACAGCCTTTGCCGCAGTCTGTGCCTTTTCGGCTTCTTCCTTGCCGTGCACCAGTGCAGTCAGTTCATACGCCAGCAGTTCCTTTGCCTGATTCAGCTGCTGTCCCTCCAGTGTGCGTTCCATTTCCTCGATCTGCTCAATGGGAACAAAGGTGAGCAGCTTCAGGCACTTGATAACGTCCTGATCGGAAACGTTCCGCCAGTACTGGTAGAACTCGTACGGTGTCGTCTTTTCCGCATCGAGCCATACCGCACCCTTTTCGGTCTTGCCCATTTTCTTGCCCTCGGAGTTCAGCAGCAGGGTAATGGTCATTGCGTAAGCGTCCTTGCCCAGCTTCCGGCGAATCAGCTCCGTGCCGCCCAGCATGTTTGCCCACTGGTCATCGCCGCCGAACTGCATGTTGCAGCCGTAATCCTGAAACAGCTTGTAGAAGTCGTAGCTCTGCATGATCATGTAGTTGAATTCCAGGAATGTCAGACCGCGTTCCATACGCTGCTTGTAGCACTCGTGAGAGAGCATGCGGTTCACGCTGAAGTGAGCACCCACGTCGCGGAGCACGTCCACATAGTTCAGATCCAGCAGCCAGTCGCCGTTGTTGACAACAATTGCCTTGTTTTCCGAAAAATCGATGAACCGGCTCATCTGCTTCTTGAAGCAGTCCACGTTGTGCTGAATGGTTTCCTTGGTCATCATTTTCCGCATGTCGGTTTTGCCGGAGGGATCGCCGATCATTGCCGTGCCGCCGCCGATCAGAACGATCGGCTTGTTCCCTGCCATCTGGAGCCGCTTCATCAGGCACAGTGCCATGAAGTGTCCCACGTGCAGGCTGTCTGCGGTGGGGTCGAAGCCAATGTAAAAGGTTGCCTTGCCTGCGTTGATCAGTTCCTCGATCTCCTTTTCATCGGTCATCTGGGCGATCAGGCCCCGTCGTTTCAGTTCTTCAAATACTGTCATGTTCTTTCCCTCTTTCCCCGAAGGGTACAAAAAAGCCCTCCGGAAACAATTTTTCCAGAGGACGATGTTTTCACCGTGGTACCACCTCAATTTATCAGAGCGAAAGCCGCCCTGACCTCAAAGACGCTGTAACGGGCGTGCCCGAACTCCCCTACGCACGACGGTTTCAGGAAGCCTGCTCCCAAGTGTATTCTCTGCGGTGACGCTCCCCCGTTCCACCAACCCGAGGGTTCTCTGTGCCGGCACGAATGCAGATACTTCTCTTGCTCTACGCATTTCATAATGTGTTTATCATACCATATTGTCGGGCGGTTGTCAAGGGATTTTTCTGTAAAAAAATCCAGAACGCCTACTTGACAAATCCAAAGGAATCGTCTATCATAGAAATAGAAAGAGCATACCAGCAGACGGTTTGCTCCCATAAGTACTTATTATGAAAAAATAGCCGTCTTATGCGAGAGTGGGGCGGTTATTTTCATTTATAGCGGTAAAATATGCTTGACACGGTACCATTCCGGTGCTATAATAAAGGCGTACGGGGCATTAGCACAGTTGGGAGTGCGTCACATTCGCATTGTGAAGGTCAGGGGTTCGATTCTCCTATGCTCCACCAGAAACCCACCAAAATTCCAAGAGAATTACGGTGGGCTTTTTTGTCAAAATTTACGGCTGTGCTCGTGGAAGCCTATTGAGAGAAATCCTTTCCTCAGAAAATTTTTCCCCAGCAGTCTTTCTCAAACATTGCCGCACAAAAAAACGGCTCTGCCACAGGAATTTCCCTGCGGCAGAGCCGTTTCTTGTTTTCAGCGTATCTTACGCAAACCAACGATTATTTCTGTTTGCCGTCCGCTTTCTTTTTCTTTTCAATTTCCGCCTTTTTGGCTGCAAATTCCTTGTCGTCCAGAATGCCCTGCTGGTGGAGTGCCTCCAGTTTTTCCAGCAGCTTCTCCGGAGAGTCGTCATTTGCCTTGTCCTTGGTACCGGACTTCAGCTTCACGCGTTTTTTCGCCTGCTGCTGTTCCCGTTCCTTTTCAGCTTCGATCTCTGCCAGCATTGCAGCATACCGCTTGCGGTCACCGAACCAGAACAGCACGATCAGGATAATGCCGCCTGCCAGTGTGCCCATGCCGATCCACCACCCCGGCGGTGTGTAGGTCATGGTCACGGTATGTTCTCCGGCAGACAGCGGCACACCGATCATGGCATCTACGATTGCTACCTGATCGACCTTCTTGCCGTCCACCTTGACGGTCCAGCCCGGCTGATCCGGAATGGAAGTCATCATGATCTGACCGTCTTCTGCGGTAATGGTACCAGTCAGCTTCCGGTCATTGCTCTTTTTGGTGTCGATCTGCCACTGATTCTGCTTCAGAATGTCAATATCTTCTTGGAATACGTCCGGATGATAGGTGTAGAACAGGAAGTTCTTGACAATGGTGAACTTTTCCTCATTGGCAATGGTCATACGCAGGGTGATCTTCGTGCCCGGCTCAAAGGTACCCAGACGCAGAGCAATGTAGTTATCGCCCTCGAAGTATTCGCCCATAGACTGGAAGCCGCCGTTGTTCTTGGCGTATTCATCGGCATCTTTCCAAGTGAAGTCGCCGCTGTTGGATTCCTTCCAGCCGTTTTCTGCCTCACTCCATTCGCTGTCGTTCCATGTGGACATCCACAGGTTGACTTTCTTCTGGAACTCGGTCTTGAAGTAGATGTAGATCGGTTCGTTGGACTCTGCCACCAAATGGAAGTCCACAGTGGGATCGCCGTCGCCGGTCACGTCATACTTGGTCTGTTCGCCGTAGGGGCTTGTGGTGATTGCATCGCTGACGATCGGATTTTCTGCCAGATTCAGCGGTGTGTAATACTCGTGCCAGCTCTGGAACTGTCCGTTTTCGTCAAATGTAGTCTGTCCGCTCATGGTGCTCATGAAGATGTTCTGGCTGTTGAACGGATTGTCGTTGCCCAGATGATCGATCTTCTGCACGTCCTCGTCTACCATGTAGCCGATAGACAGAGCGTTGGTATTTTCATAAGCGGTAATGGTCTTTGCAGTACCATTTTCGTTGGTATAGTCGTATGCCCAGCGTGCTTCATATGCCGGATTCAGACGGCGGTTCTGATCACCGCTTTCCCCGCGGTCCAGCACATACTTGATACCCAGCAGAGAGTCCGCAATTTCAGTGTTGCCGTCATAGCGGGTATAGTAGCTGTGCATGCAGTAACCCAAGGTTTCAATGAAATTGATGACACGGGTATTCATGACAGAACTGGAGTGCGAGATACCTTTCAGTCCGAATGCCGCATTATCGTTGACACAGCGGAAGAAGGTCTTTTCCGCACGGTAGAAGCCGTCGTCCTTTTCCTCCAGCATCTGTGTTGCCGCACGTCCGTTCTGCACGTAGTTCTGATAGGAGGCACGAGTGGAGTATGCCACTTCCTTGTCGATGTCCTTCATGGAATCTACAGCGTTGTAGGTTGCTTCGCCGCCTACCATGATCAGCATCATAGTGGTCAGGACAACGCTTACGCCACGCTTGCCCTGCGTAATCTTTCCGCCCAGCATGAAGTACAGCAGGATCAGGTAAATGCCCATGAGTGCCGCAGAGATCCAGACAGCACCCTTTGCCATCTGGTCAAATTTCAGACCGGCAACAATGGCAATGATGACCGCCATTATCACTGCCGATCCGATCAGGTGCTTCTTTTCGATGCCGTCGCGGTTTGCGAATGCAGTTGCCGCCATGGTCAGGAACACAAAGGACAGCAGGAATGCATAACGGAACGGCAGCCAGTTCGGCACCTGTCCGCCGTGCCACATCATGTCTATCGGTGTGATCAGCATGCACATTACCATTACAGCGATCAGCAGAGAATAACCGATCTTCTTTTTCCGGTTGACCTTTTTGTTCAGGTATAACAGGGGCAGCAGAACCAGTGTTAGCAGACCGCAGTAGATTTCCGGCTTGCCCTGTACGTTTACAGAGTCATACTGTGCCGGCAGCAGCTGCGGGAACATGTCCAGCAGGTCGCACAAGAACACCAGCAGCGGCGAATCCTGTGCATTTTCCAGCAGTTTCTTGCTCAGCGGGAACGACTGGAACCGGAAGCTGTAGTCCGGATCTGTGAATTCGAACTTACCCAGTTTCAGAGCGTTGTACACCGGCAGCAGCATGAATGCCGCACATGCCAGTGCAATGATGGAAGAATACGCGATCCGTACAAACGCGGTGAAATAGTCATAACCCTTCCGCTTCTTGTCCGAGCCGAAGCACAGATAAAACAGGAAGTACAGAATCACGAAGAAGCAGATCATGTAGCCGATATAGAAGTTTGCCACACACATCAGTGCCAGCGGAATGATGAAATTCAGCCGGCGGCCGTCATCGACCAGATATTCAATGCCCAGCATGATCAGCGGCAGGAATACCAGGCCGTCCAGCCACATGGGGTCGATCAGCTGGATCACGCCGTATGCCATCATCGCATACATGGTGGAAAAGAGCAGTGACGGGTACGGCTGTACGCCGCGGCGTTTCTGTAAGAAGTAGTTAAATGTTGCACCGGCTGCACCCAGCTTGCACAGCTGCATGATCAGCAGGCTGCTCAACATGAATTTCTCCGGCAGGAGCATGACGATCAGCGTGAACGGGCTCGCCAGATAATAGCCAATAATGCCCATAAACTCGCCGGAAAGATTTCGTGACCAGTTGTAGAAGATGCTGCCGTCACCCCAGAACGCATCACGGAGTGCCTCGAAATAGTACACATACTGTCCGTTCAGGTCCAGACAGAGCACGGATTCTTCGCCAAAGGGGTAGAGTCCGAAAAGGGCGTATGCCAGATAGGTCAGCACAGCCGGAATGGCAAAGGCGATGAGATAGATCCGGTTCCGGACGATCCATCTGCCGATTGCAGAGATGACACTGCCGGCACTGAAACTGCGTTTCGCAGTCTGTGGGGCAGCTTGGATTTTGGTGGTTGCCATGAAAGTCCTCCTTAAATGATAAGATGATCGCCGGATTCCAGCAACAGAATCCGGAAAGTGTGTTCCGCCGTTCCCCTCCTGCGGACAGAACAACAGATACCAACATTATAGCACAATCTTTCCCGTTTGGCAAGCCCTTTTTATGCAAAAAACACGGAAAAGTACGAAAGCCATATCCCAAAATCCATAAAAACCACGAAAACCGCCTGCCCTGCAAAATTTCCCTGCAAATGCAAAAATGCCCCGCACAGCACAACGCTGTACGGGGTATTTTCAAGGGAATGCTATTCTTCGTGCGGTACTGCCTTATGCAGTCTGGGCAAATTGTGAACGATACAGATCGGCATAGAAGCCGTTCTTCTCCAGCAGTTCTTCGTGAGTGCCCTGCTCGATGATGTCCCCGTCCTTCATGACCAGAATCATATCGGCATTGCGAATGGTGGACAACCGGTGGGCAATGATAAAGCTGGTTCTGCCCTCCATGAGGTGATCCATTGCCTTTTGAATCAGAATTTCTGTACGGGTATCCACAGAGGAGGTCGCCTCGTCCAGAATCATGACCCGATTGTCCGCCAGAATGGCACGGGCAATGGTGAGCAGCTGTTTCTGTCCCTGTGAAACGTTGCTGGCATCTTCGTTCAGTTCCATCTGGTAGCCGTCCGGCAGCTGGCGGATAAAGCTGTCCGCATGAGCAGCCTTTGCGGCGGCAATGACTTCTTCATCTGTCGCGTCCAGTCTGCCGTACCGGATATTCTCCATAATGGTACCCTGAAACAGCCATGTGTCCTGCAACACCATGCCGAAAGATTCCCGCAGCTTGTGGCGGTCGAAGTCCCGCACATCATGGCCGTCCAGCAGGATCGCACCGCCGCTGACATCATAGAACCGCATCAGCAGCTTCACCATTGTGGTTTTTCCGGCACCGGTGGGGCCTACAATGGCGATCTTCTGTCCGGACTTTACCTTGGCACTGAAATCGTGGATAACGCACTGCTCCGGCTGGTAACCAAAGGAAACATGCTGAAAATCAACATTGCCCTCCACGTTTGCCAGTTCCAGCGGGTGCTCTGCTGTCTGCACTTCTTCCGCTTCTTCGAGGAACTCAAAGACACGTTCGCTTGCCGCAGCCATAGACTGCACCTGATTGAGTACCTGTGCGATCTGCTGCATGGGCTGGGTGAAGTTCTTCACATACTGGATAAACGCCTGAATGTCACCAATGGTGATCGTGCCGCGAATCGCCAGCAGACCGCCGGACAGTGCCACAGCGGCATAACCCAGATTGCCCACGAACATCATGATCGGCTGCATCAAGCCAGACAGAAACTGGGATTTCCATGCGGAGTGGTACAGGGTATCGTTGGTTTCCTGAAACTGCTGCACCATGTCCTTTTCCTTATTATACGCCTGAATCACTGTATGACCGGCGTAGGTTTCTTCCACTTGTCCGTTGATGTGTCCCAGATATTCCTGCTGTTGCTTGAAGTACTTCTGGGATTTTTTCACCACCAGAGAAATCAGAGTTACGGAAATCGGGAGAATTACCACAGCGATCAGAGTCATCAGCGGCGAGATACGAAGCATCATTACCAGTACGCCGACCATAGTCGCCACGGAAGTAATGATCTGGGTGATGCTCTGGTTCAGGCTCTGTCCCAGTGTGTCCACGTCGTTGGTGATGCGGGACAACACTTCGCCGTAGGTACGGCTTTCAAAATATGCCATTGGCATGCGGTCGATTTTTTCCGAAATGTCTTTCCGCATGCGGTAGCAGACTTTCTGTGTGACACCGGTCATCAGCCAGCCCTGCACAAAGCTGAACAGAGTACTCAGCAGATACAGTCCCAGCACAAACAGCAAAATCTGTCCGATCTTGGTGAAATCAATGCTGCCAGTTCCCTGAATCTTCGCCAGCAGTCCGTTGGAAAGTTCCGTGGTCGCCTTACCCAGAATGTCCGGTCCGATCACGCTGAACACGGTGGAGGCAATTGCACACAGAATTACCACGGCCACTGCGGCATGATATTGCTTCATATATGCAAACAGTTTGCCAATAGAGCCTTTAAAGTCCTTCGCCTTTTCTACCGGCATCTGTCCGCGTCCGCCCATACGCCGTCTTTTATTCGCCATCTGTCATCGCTCCTTCCTCCGGTGTTTTCTCCAAGCCCAGTTCCGACGGGGAAAGCTGGGAGTTGGCGATCTGCTGATATACCTCACAGTTCTTCAGCAGTTCCTCATGGGTGCCCTTGCCGACAATTTTGCCTTCTTCCAGAACCAGAATCTGGTCAGCATGGAGAATGGTGCTGATTCGCTGTGCCACGATGATCATGGTGCTGTCCTGCACCTGTTCTCCCAGTGCCTTTCGCAGAGCCGCATCGGTTTTCAGATCCAGTGCGGAGAAGCTGTCGTCAAAGACGAACACTTTCGGGTGCTTGGCAATGGCTCTGGCGATAGTCAGACGCTGTTTCTGTCCGCCGGAAACATTGGTACCGCCCTGTGCAATGGTACTGTCGAACCGGTCGGGCTTCTCTTGGATAAATTCCATTGCCTGTGCAATTTCCGCCGCCTGCTGTACTTCTGCATCGGAAGCGTCCGGATTGCCGAACCGCAGGTTGCTGGCAATGGTACCGGAGAACAGCACGCCCTTTTGCGGAACAAAACCGATCTGCTGCCGCAGTTCTTCCAGCGGCAGGTCACGCAGTTCCACGCCGTCCAGCGTAATGCTGCCTGCTGTGACATCGTAAAGACGGGGAATCAGGTTCACCAGTGTGGACTTGCCGCAGCCGGTGCTGCCGATGATCGCCGTGGTCTGGTTGGGCTTTGCCGTGAAGCAAAGGTCTGTCAGAGCGTCCTCCTCCGCATGCGGATAGCGGAAGCAGACATGGTCAAAGGTCAGCACACCCTTGCTGTCCTGCAAATGTTTCGGCTGTGCTGTTTCCTGTACAGAGGTCTTGGTTTGCAGCACTTCATCAATACGTTTGGCTGCCACAGAACCACGGGGCAGCATGACGGACATCATAGTCAGCATCAGGAACGACATGACGATCATCATCGCATACGTAATGAATGCAGTCATAGAGCCAACCTGCATAGAGCCGCCGTCAATGCGGTGAGCACCAACCCAAACGATCAGAATGGTCAGGCTGTACATGATCAGCATCATCACCGGCATCATGAAGGTCATGACACGGTTGACAAACAGGTTGGTCTTGGTGAGATCGCGGTTCGCCTTGTCGAAGCGTTCTTCCTCGGTCTTTTCCCGTCCGAACGCCCGAATGACGGACAATCCGGTCAGGATCTCACGGGAAACCAGATTCACCTTATCCACCAGCACCTGCATTTTCTGGAACTTCGGCATAGCGATCGCCATCAGCACGCCGACGATTCCCAGAATTACCAGCACTGCCAGTACAATGACCCAGCCCATGCCGGCTCCGGTGTTTACCACTTTCAGAACGCCGCCAATGCCCAGAATCGGAGCATACAGCAGCATTCGCAGGAAAATCGCCGTAACCATCTGCACCTGCTGAATATCATTGGTGCTTCGGGTAATCAGTGAAGCAGTGGAAAACTGATCCATTTCCGCACTAGAGAACTGCATGACACGGCTGAACACCTTGCCGCGGAGATCACGTCCGACACCGGCACCCACGCGGGAAGCCACATAACAAACACAGATCGCCGCAGCCATCATGGCAAATGCCATCGCCATCATCTTGCTGCCGGTTCGCCAGAGATAGCTGGTCTGGATCTTGTCTACGTCCAGCCCTGCGTCTTTGTCACACTGCACCGCATAGGCAACGCCCATAGACTGTACCAGCGAATCCCCCATAGTGTCCAGCATATCTTCCAGCTGGGAACGCATCTGGGTGACTGTATCTTCATTTAGCTGTCCGCTCTGCTGCATTGCCGCAAACACGGGGCGGACATCGACACAAGTCACTGTGGACGAGTTGCCATCGCTGTCCTCCTCTGTCCGCTGGAACGGGTGCAGTTCTACGCCCATGGCAGCACCGAGTTCCTCCACGGTCATCTGTTCCATCTGAGCCGCCGCGTTGGGATCGGTCTGCTGCTGTGCCAGCATCTCCCGAAAGCTGTCCTCACTCATCATGGACATCTGATAGTTCAGCAGCACCGGTACCAGCAGGTCGCTGTCCAGTTCATCCAGATCTTTGCCCGACAGACTTTCCATTCTCTGTTCTCCGTCATAGGCATTCTGCCACTTCTGTTTTTCGCTTTCCGTCATGAAAAGCTGGGCGTTTTCGAATTCTTCTGCCGTGATCTGTTCCGGCAGAATGTGTTCCACGCCGCTGTTCTGGATTCCGGTGTCAATAATATCCGAAGTGTACTGCGGCAGGGACAGGTCACAAAATGCCTGTACCACCAACAGCACCAAGATCAGCAACACGGAACTCCAGTAGGGTTTCAGATTTTTGAAAAGTTTACCCATTGGTCGCTCTCTCTCCTTTCATTTCCTCCAGTTCCTCTGAGGCCGCCGCATAAAGCCGCTGAAGCAGTTCCATCAGCTGGTCGGCTTCTTCCTGTGTAAAGCGTTTCTGAATCCCCCTGTGAAAATCCTCCAACAGCTGATTCGCCCGCTGCACCTCTGCCTCGCCGGCAGCCGTCAGTGTCACATAGGTATTCCGCCGGTCAGTGCGGCATACTTCGCGGCAGATATAACCGTAGTTTTCCAGCCCACGCAGCGTGCGGGAAACTGCCGGCTGGGGCACGTGCATCTTCTGTGTCACCATAGACACCGTGCTGCCCTCCGGATTGGTTTTCCGCTGTCCGGCAACTACAAACATCACCATATACTCCTGTCGGGACAGCGGCAGCAGCGAAAACAGATTCAGACTGCGAAACGCATTTATCACCCCGAAAAATGTTTTTGCATCACACTCCAAGTGTTCCACCTCCTATTTGTATTCAATAACATTGTTATAAAATAACTTTGTTCTATTATAACGCATGCTATTTATTTTGTCAAGGGGATTTTGCAGTTTTCATCTGCCTGACACAAAAAAGTGCATTCCGCCAAAGCACAGCAGAATGCACGAAAAAGTTTTATTCAATTTGTTCAGAACCACAAAAAAATCAGAACAAACTCTTACTCCAGCCGCTTTTTCAGATCTTCCCAGACGCGGCGGGAGATCTCTGCGGTATGGTCTGCATCACCGTCCGGCAGGGACAGATTCCGCAGCACGCAAACAGAAATGACCAGATCTGCCAGAAACAAAACGACTACACCAGTCACCAGTTTTCCGGAAACATAGCCGGGGATCCGGTGAAACAGCATCATCAGAAACGGATTGATGCGATAGAGGGCAAATGTGCCCAGCAGTCCGAACGGCAGCATGGTTTCCAGACAGATCCGTCCGTGAATGTTGAACTTCATATCGTGATAATCCCACCAGCGTGTGTGGAACACTCGTTCCATGAGGGCACTGACTGCGTATTCCAGCAGACTGCACAGCAGAATGATCGAGAAGAACACGTGCCAATAGCCGTAGTGGCTGCCCTGAAACAGCAGGGTGATGCCCAGCATGCCGGCTCCATAAATCGGACAACAGGGCCCCAGCAGAAAGCCGCGGTTGGTGAGATGCCGTTCCCGCACGCCCATGTACAAGACTTCCATAAACCAGCCCATGGCGGCATAGGCGAAGAAAAGGGCAGCACATTCTGTTAAATTGTATACCATCTGTCAGGCCCTCCTTTTCCGGAACAGAGCTGCCGCTGCATGAACCATGCCCGCTGCCGTTTCCAGCGTGGAGCAGTACTTGTCCGCAAGGCAGACGATCACCGCTTCTCTGGAACGGGGCACGAACCGCAGCGTCAAGGGCCACATGTGTGTGGTGATGATATGCTGCACCTCTGCATTGACATGAAACCGCATTGCCGCATTTTTGCAGGCAATGTGCGGGTGTGCAAAGCCGTGGAGCACACCCTCGTCCACATGGTTGTGCCAGTCGTACAAGTAGAAATCATGGAGCAGTGCCCCGAGGATCAGATTTTCATAATTTACACGAATATGCAGACCAACGGCAATGGCACAGCTGATCCGCACTACCGAAAGGCAGTGCTGTAATGTGCTGGTCGTTCCGTGCTGAACATACTCGTCCATGGAGCAGACCGCATTGTCCTGCAAATATTCCTGCATTTTTGCCTGTGCCAGTTCCAGTGTTTCTTTTTCCTGTAAAGACATAAATTCCTCCTGCTACAAAAATCGCAGCAATTTTCTCCGGTGCGTTCTCCCACCGGTATCCCCCTGTTTTCCTCAATCTTATCCTATTGCTTCTGTTCTCCTACATTATAGCGGATTTTTGCCGTATTGTCAACAAAGTCTGCGTTATTTTTTTCGACAATTCCGCCAAAAAACAAGCCGGTTTTCGCCGTTCCCCCGTAATTTTGACGAAATCTCGATTTTTCCGTTGCATGCAGCAGCACTTTATCGTACAAATATGCTAAAAAGCACTTGCAATTCCGCAAAAAGCATGGTAAAATAGATAACGAACGCAAAATCCAATTTTTTCAAGGAGGTTTATTTTGCAATATTTTCCATTCTGGCTGGCACTTGCCGCGGGGCTGGGGACTGCCTGTCTGCTGGGCGGTGTTTCCGCAGCGGCGGAGGACTTCCCTGCCGTACCGGTGGCAACCGCAACCACCCAAGGCACATGGGAAACCCGCGGGGACGGCAGCCGCTGCTATTACGATGCCGACGGGACACCGGTCACCGGTGAAGTCACCATAGACGGCACCGCCTATCTGTTCGACTACACCGGCACCCAGAAAACCGGCTGGCGGACAGTCGACGGAGAACGCCGGTACTACGATCCGGAAACCGGCGAACTGGTTCTGGGCTGGGTGGAGTCCGGCGGCTACCGCTATTACACCGACGACAGCGGACTGAAAGAAACCGGCGAACAGGAAATCGACGGACACCGCTACAGCTTCTCGGAAACATACGGCATGCAGGACACAGGGATACACGCCTTTTCTGACGGCAGCCTTTCCTATTATAATGTAGAGGGCGAGATACAGACCGGCTGGCAGACGGACGGCAGCAGCAGCTACTACTTCAGCAAGGACACCGAAACCGCCCTGCTGGGGCTGCAAGAGATCGACGGGGCGTTGTATTATTTCGGCGAGGACGGCAAGCTGGTTCGCAGCCGCACCGTGACGCTGGACGGCGTGGTCTACCGTGCCGATGCCAGCGGCAGGCTGACCACCGAACTCACGCCGATCACCGGCACGGCACAGGCGACTGCCGCACAGATGACCGCCTATCTCCGTACAGTGAATCCCAATGTGGCACAGAGCGTACTGGACATGATCCCCTGCTACCTGAGCGAGGGGGGCTGCCGAAGGGATCCGCGGGGACATTGCCTTTGCACAGTCCTGTCTGGAAACGGGGAACTTCACCTTTCGTGGCTCGGCGGTGACGCTGGAGCAGAACAATTTCTGCGGCATGGGCGTGACCAGCAACGGAGTAAAAGGCAATTCCTTTGCCACGCCGCAGCTGGGAATCCGTGCACAGATCCAACACCTGAAAGCCTATGCCAGCACGGCAGCCTTGCAGCAGGCCTGCGTGGACGACCGCTTCCGGTATGTGCAGCGGGGCTGTGCCCCCTATGTGGAGTGGCTGGGAATTCCGGAGAATCCCAACGGCAGGGGCTGGGCAGGCGGTGCCGGCTACGGGGCAAAGATTCTGCGAATCCTGACGGCGATTCTGCAAATGTAAGAAAATCGAAAACCGGCTCCTGCATGGGAAATGCGGGAGCCGGTTTTTGCTATGTTGTTATAATGCGTTGTTACTTCGCAAGGACTTCTTCCCAAGAGGTGTTGTGTCCTGCCCCGTGGAGAGCCACGTAGTACATGATGTAGAAGCTATCGGTGGAATCCACTATGCCATTGCCGTCTACATCGGCGGCGGCGATCTGTTCCGGTGTCAGTCCGCCGTCATTGCCTACGGCAACGTTGGCGATGTAGAGCATGGTGTAGAAGATGTCGGTGGAGTCAATGCCGCCGCTGTTGTCCACGTCGCCCTTGGAAAGAGTGGGCGTCGTCGGCGTGGTGGTGATGGTTGTAGCGGTTGTTTCTGTTGTAGTCGTTGTAATTTTTTCTGTGATAGTTGTGGTTTCGGTTGTGGTGGTTGTTGCTGTTGTAGGCGTTGTAGTTTTTGCTGTGGTGGTTGTCGCCGGTGTTTCTGTTGCTGTCGTTGTAGTTTCTTCTGTGGTAGTTGTTTCTTCGGTGGTGGTTGTGATTTCAGTTGTTGTGGTGGTTTCTGTCGTTGTGGTTGGCTTGTCCAGTGCTACAAAAGGAATGTCATTTTCCTTAGCATAGGTTTCTGCGTAGGAACCGGTGTACCCGTAGATTGTCAGATTGCTGCAACCTTCAAAAGCTTCCACATCAATACTTGTCACGCTGTCTGGTATTGTAATTGCTGTCAAATTAGTACACTCGGAAAAAGCATCACAGTCAATAAACGTCACACTATCTGGTATTGTGATTTCTGTTAAACTGGTACAGCCGTGAAAAGCATATCCTCCGATACTCGTCACGCTGTCCGGTATCCTAATTGCCGTCAAACTGGTACAGCCGGAAAAAGTACTCGCTCTAATTTCCGTCACACTGTCTGATATTGTAATTGCTGTCAAACTGGTACAGCCGGAAAAAGCAGCCCCTTTAATTTCCGTCACACTGTCTGGTATCGTAATTTCTGTCAAACTGGTACAGCCGGAAAAAGCTAACCATCCAATACTCGTCACGCTGTCTGGTATTGTAATCTTAGATACTAACGTTCCATTTACATAGAGGTTTGCCCCCATACGCAATGGATTTGAAAATTCAGAGTAGAAATCAATCTTGCACCAAGAATCCAAATCAGAAATAAAAACATTCTTTAAATTGGTACAGCCTTCAAAAGCACTCTCTATAATTCTAATTTCCGTCACGCTGTCTGGTATCGTGATTGATGTCAAACTAGTACAGTTGTAAAAAGCACAATATCCTATTTCCGTCACACTGTCCGGTATCGTGATTGCTGCCAAACTGGTACAGCTGTCAAAAGCATTATCTCCAATACTCGTCACACCGCTGGGTATCAAAACAGCACCTGTACAAGTCTTTCCATCAATCAAAATATGATTGACAATTACCAATGGATCTTTCGCTTGTTTGGCTGTTAACCAAGGGGTTTCACCAAAAGCATCAGATCCAATAGATGTCACGCTGTCCGGTATCGTGATTTCGGTCAAACCACTACAGTTAGAAAAAGCACCATCTCCAATGCTTGTCACGCTGTCCGGTATCGTGATTTCGGTCAGACTGCTACAGTTACGAAAAGCATCACCTCCAATACTCGTCACGCTGTCCGGTATCGTGATTGATGTCAAACTGGTACAGCTGTCAAAAGCATACCAGTCAATACTCATCACACTGTCCGGTATCGTGATTGCTGCCAAACTGGTACACCTGGAAAAAGCATTAACTCCAATACTTGTCACGCATTTTCCGTCAATCTCAGCCGGAATTTCTACAGATTCAACATCTGTATTACAACCGACTATGGAAACCGAATCATCATCGTTCTTATAGTACAAATCCCCATAAGTTCCGTCATACACATTCGCACTCACAGACAGCACCGTTCCCACGCTTTCCATCACGCTCTGCATGCCAGTCACGCCCACGCTGCCCAAACAAAGCACCCCTGCGGTCGCCGCTGACAAAACTTTTTTCCACAATTTCATTTTTGGCAAATCCTCCTTTTATGTTGTCCGATTCTGCATCATCAATTGACACCATGTAAAATTATAACTCGAAAAAAAGAAAGAAAGGCGAATAAATTTACGGTAAAATGTAAATTTCAATATTTTCACCGCATTTTTGCAACAAAAAACCGGCTTCCACCCCCAGAAACCGGTTTTACAAATTGATTCAAGACATATCCTGCATTTCTGTCCGAGCCAGCGTTTCCACGATTTTCCGTGCCTTTGCCTCCGGCAGAGCCGTCAGCTTGAACCGCTGCTGGCGGGGCCCGTTACAGGTGATATACAGATGACAAACGCCGTACATCTTCTGTGCGGGTGTCTGCATCAGGTCCGTGCGGACAATGCGGGCGTGGTTCACCGTAATGGTGTGGAACGTGAACCAACTGCAAAAATGCATCTGCAAATGCTGGTCGTCCATGGTGACCGATTCTGTGAACATCGCCACAATGCGGATACACAGCAGCCACACCAGCGGAATAATCAGCATCACGGAACAGAACCGAATGATCGCCCCCAGATTCGGCAGCAGCCACAGCAGAATAAACCGTGCCGGCAGAATCGCACAAAGCCCGATCACCGGCGGCCACACAAAGGACCAGAAAAACCGGATATTGGAGCGTGCATGAAGTTTCGGGTGCTCCATGACCGGTACCGCGTGCAGCTTTTCCAATAGTGCATGTGAGCCTTTTTTCCGAATCAGCGGAATCAGCACCGGCAGCGTATCCCGCCGGCTGCCGTAGCCGGGGCAGCGAATGTGGAGGGATACCATACCGAATATCTTCATCAGCAGATTCTGCCGCAGGTCGGGGAAAATAACGGCGTTGTCCCGCAGATGATACCGCCGGCGGGTGAGAATTCCCGTGTGCACCGAGATGAACTCCTCCCCGAACCGCATGCGGAATCTGCCGTACCGCAGCAGGTTCCGCCCGAACGAGATCAGCCACAACGCCAGAATCACAATGCCGATCGTAATGGCGATTCGCGGCACGCCGTGGAACGCTGACGATGCTTTGTCGGTGGCATCTTCCAGAATTTGCTGTGCCTGAAACTGCTTTACCAGATCGGAAGTGATGCGTCCGCCCTGAAAGCAGATGGTGGCAATGTATATCGCACCGGAAAAGCTGCTGGAGAACAACGCCGAGAACAACAGCATTCGCCACGCCGGCGTGTGATACGCCACCGCACCGGTGCTGCCATTTTGCAGCACGGGAATATGCTGCCGCAGCCGGTGCAGATCCCGCAGATACAAGGTCAGGTGCATATCCGCTTCCGGCACAGCACCGGCTGCGGTGCTGATCTGCAAACAGGCTGCCCGCAGAGGGCGGAGGTAAAACGGGTGTTCCTCCACCGTGGAGGCAATACGTTCCAGCGGGATCTCTGTCCCCCGCCGCAGGAGGATCCCGCTTTGGGAACGAATGGAAACTTCGTCGAAATAATATGTGCAGGCATGCCAGCGAAGCGTACCGATGCCCAGAATCAGCAGGGCAACCAGCAGGTCAAACCACGCACCGGCTCCCCAGTCGATAAGTTTCTGAAGTGAGAACGGATAGAACCGCAGGCTTCGCAGCAGCGGGAAAATCAACAGCCACAGGTTCTTGGCACTGTAGCGTAAAATCTTGATCGGGTGTTCCCGATACACTGCCTCACCGGCAGTCCCAAGCCGCATCATGGGCTGCTCCTTTCCGGCGGATCTTCCGCATTGCTGCCAGTTCCTGCCGGCGGCTGCACCGCACTTTCAAACGCATCAAACTGCGGCTCCTGCGGAATGTCTGCGGGATTTCCGGTAACAGGCACTTCCAGTGTCCGCTGGCTGTGGCTGTAGACCGTCTTTTGCAGAAACGCCTGTATCTCCGCCGCGTCAGAACTGCTCAAAAACGACAGAATGACCGTGCCGCCATAGGCATGCAGCGGGATAAAATTCATGCCGGTGGCATCGGCAAAGGGTGCCTGAAAAATGCTGCTGAACTGCAACGCCTGTGTCCGCATGACTTGCTCCTGTATGAAAAAAATGCCGCATTTTCGGGTGATATGAGTCGCCGATACACAATAGGTCACAGTGCAGAACCACATGGGCAGCAGCAGTGTGGACAGCAGGATCGCCGCCGCCGCCAGCACTGCCGTCAGTGTCCACAGCAGCCAATGGGGCAGCACTGCCAGAAAGTACCATATCAAACCGATCAGCACCGCCGTCACGATCGGTGTTGCAATTTGCAGCGTATATTGTGCATGTTTATCCGCAGTATACTGCTTCATGGATTCCTCCTACAGACATAATCGGGGTTCCTACATTCATATACATCAGTAGAGCGATCTGCTCTGTTTCTATTATACCCCGAGAACACATTTTCGTCAAGAGAATGCGAATAGATTGCACACAAATCCTTTTTATTCCAATACCGCATATAAACCGTTTTGTGCAGACAGATCATGATAAACTATGGATATACTGTCAGGAGGGAAATTATGCTGGAACGCGTAGCATCATACATCTGGGGGACAGGGCTGCTGGTGCTGCTGCTGGGGACAGGGCTATACCTGAGTTTCCGGCTGCGGTTCTTCCAGTTCTGGGGCTGGAAAACCATTCTGCGGCGGACGTTCGGCAGCCTGCGTACCAAGTCCGGCAAGGGCGGCACTTCCCTCACCCAGTTCCAGACCTTTTCCACTGCCCTTGCCGCCGCGATGGGCACGGGAAACATTCTGGGCGTGGCGGCGGCTCTCTGTCTGGGCGGTGCCGGTGCAATTTTCTGGATGTGGGTATCCGCCCTGCTGGGCATGGCTCTGACTTACAGCGAAAATGTACTGGCTCTGCGGTATGCCCGCACACTCCCCGACGGCACCAAGGCAGGCGGCCCCATGGCGTACCTCCGGTTCGGGCTGCACAGTCCCGTTCTGGCAGTATTTTACAGTCTTTGCTGCATCGGTGCTTCGCTGGGCATGGGCAACATGACACAGAGCAGTGCCATTTCCACCCTTGCTGCGGAGGCGTTCTCCCTGCCGCCGCTGTGGACAGGAATCGGTGTCACGCTTCTGCTGGGAATTATTTTGCTCCGCGGCACACGCTCCACCGGCAAGGTCATTCAGTGGCTCATGCCGGTGCTGTCGGCGGTGTATTTGCTGGCGGCACTGGGAGTGATCTTCCGGAACGCCGCCGCACTGCCGGCAGCATTCGGGCAGATTTTCCGCGAAGCATTCGGGCTGCATGCCGTAGGCGGCGGAATCTCCGGTGCTGTTTTGCAGCGTGCTGTGCAGACTGGTCTGCGGCACGGGGTATTTTCCAACGAAGCCGGACTGGGGAGCAGTGCCCTTGTCCACGCCGGCGGCAGTTCCGAAGATGCCCAGCTACAGGGCATGTGGAGCATGGTGGAGGTGGCGTTGGATACGCTGGTGTGCTGCACGCTGACGGCTCTGGCAGTTCTCACCAGCGGAGCCATGACGCAGGCAGACAACGCCGGCGGCATCATTTCCGCCGCATTTTCGGGCGTTTTCGGGCAAGCCGCACCGGAACTGATGGCAGGCATCACCGCACTGTTTGCATTCTGTACGCTGATCGGCTGGTGCTGCTGCGGGGAACAGGCGGTGCGGTATCTGGGCGGCGAAACGTGGCGGCTACCCTATCGGGTGTTGTTCTGTCTGGCGGCAGGCGTAGGGGCTGTGGTTTCCCTGCGGTCGGTGTGGGCACTCTCCGACATTGCCAACGGGCTTATGGCAGTGCCGAACCTGCTGGGGCTGCTGCTTCTGGGGAAACAGATCGGGACACAACGAGAAAAATAACCAAAGGCAATACCGCACAAAGAGCGTCTGGCGACTTTGTGCGGTATTGCCCAAAAAAATATTCCCACAGGGAGCACCCCGTGGGAATATTTCTATTTACAGCAATATTTCAAAGTCTGTATCAGCATCGCAAGAAAATCTAAGTGTAAAAACCCCTCTGTCACTTCGTGACATCTCCCCTTTCAGGGGCGACTTCTTTGCCTTGCTTCATAATTTTAATCCGCATATAAACTGTTTTGTATGATTCGTATCAGCATGCGAAGCCCTGCAATCAGCCCAGAAGTTCCGTCCAGGTGGGCTGCAAGCCGGCACCCTTTTCTGCACAGTAGCGGAGCAGTTCAAAGAGATCGGTAGAATCTACGCTGCCGTTGCCGTCAATATCAGCCGCAAGCAGTTCCTTGCCGGTCAGCGTACCCTCATTTCCGGCACCGACATTTGCCGTGTGCTGTAACAGTTCAAAAACATCAGAACTGTCGAGTTCCTTGCTGCCGTCGCAGTCGCCCCGCCCCATCAGCTGTATGGAGCCGTCCGACTCTGCCGCTGTATTGAGGGCAGATTCATATATGATATAGGAAACACTTACTCGATCGATTTTCTCTCCGGCTTCCACCATGAGAGAAACTTTCCGCAGCAATTGATAACGCTGCTGCATGTCAAGAAGTTTCTTGGGAATTATAGTACACGTGCCTTTTTCATTTTGTTCGATCTCCACATCAAAGTCCAGATCCAGATCTTCCGGTGTCAGAGCAGCTCCTTCTTTCAGAGTAACACAACAAATACCAAAACTGTCTTGACTACCCCACATTGGTGCAACATTGTTTTCCTTTAAAGAAACGCCCCAGGCTTCCTGCTGTACCGATACAAAACCGGACAAGGTCTGGAGAAACTGACAAAGTTTCTCCTCGTCCAGACGATACGAGGATGTGCTGAATCGCAGCGTATATGCTCCGCTTCCCTCTGCGGTCATAGTCAGCTGGCGTGTTTCCGATTCTTCGGTACTCAATGCCAGATCGGCAGTCGGCTCCTCTGCATTTTCCTTTTTGGTCAGCAGACCGCAAAGCTGTTCTGTCAGTTCCCGCACATCTGCCACGTCCTGCTCCAGCTGAATCCGATATGCATACTCGTTGAGCTGAATCAAATCATCTTGTTCCGCCGTTGCATAGAAAATGTTGTCATACATGCCTACTGGTGTGGGATCTTTCAAGCCATAGTACATGCTTTCGCCCTTTTCCACATATGCCGTCTTGTCATTTTCCAGCATCTGCAGCACCTGTGCCAGCGGCACTTCAGCTTCCCCATTCATATGCATGGGGTATGCTGCTGCCGGCATCGTCATTGCACTTCCCAACAGTGCAGCTGCACAAACAGCAGAAATTATCCTTGTTCTTCTTTTCATAAAAATCGACCTCGCTTTCTAAAATAATAATATTCTATTGAAAACAAAAAGGAAAACCTTTATAAAAATTATATCATTTTTTCAAGGAAGCGTCAAGCCTTTTTATATATTTTGTACGATTTGCACAATAAAAATTGTAACAACTTACAAGAAAAAATGGTACGTCTGTTGCCAGTGCGTACCGTTTTCTCATAAGGTTATGAAAGAGTTCTAAAAGCGGGTGAAATCTCACCCTGAAAGGAAAGCAAATGTTGTGTGAGGAATGCCTATTAAACAACTGCGTACAAAACTCGTGCATAGGATTATTATGGCATTACAACAATTTCAGGAACAAGCCTCCCTTGAAAAGGGAGGGGGACCGGCAAAGCTGGTGGAGGGATTCTACTAAAATCTTTTACTTATAGTTTTAAATCCCTCAGTCAAGCCTGCGGCTTGCCAGCTCCCTTTTCAAGGGAGCCTCATTTGCCAAGAGTTCCAAGGGAAATCCTAAAACAGTCGTTTCAGTGTTGCACAGACATTAGAATCACTTGACGTGAAATGCTGCCATGCCCGGATATACGGCACTGTCGCCCAGTTCTTCTTCGATGCGGAGCAGCTGGTTGTACTTTGCCACACGCTCCGAACGGCTGGGAGCACCAGTCTTGATCTGGCAGGTATTCAGTGCAACTGCCAGATCAGCAATGGTCGTATCTGCGGTTTCGCCGGAACGGTGAGAAGAAATTGCAGTGTAGCCTGCATTGTGAGCCATCTGGATCGCTTCCAGTGTTTCAGAAACAGAACCGATCTGGTTCAGCTTGATCAGAATGGAGTTGCCGCAGCCCAGTTCGATGCCCTTCTTCAGACGTTCAGTATTGGTAACGAACAGGTCGTCGCCAACCAGCTGTACCTTGCCGCCCAGCTTTGCCGTCAGCTTCTGCCAGCCTTCCCAGTCTTCTTCGTCCAGAGCGTCTTCGATCGAGATGATCGGATACTTCTCTACCAGATCAGCCCAGTGCTGAATCAGTTCGTCGGAAGTAAAATCTCTGCCGGACTTCGGCTGATGATAGAAGCCCTTGCCCTTTTCGCTTTTCCACTCAGAAGAAGCAGCGTCCATCGCGATCATGAAATCCCTGCCCGGCTCATAGCCTGCTGCCTTTACCGCTTCCAGAATGGTTTCAATGGTTTCGTCATCGCTGGACAGGTTCGGAGCAAAGCCGCCCTCGTCGCCGACAGAAGTTGCCAGTCCCTTAGACTTCAGGATCTTCGCCAGATTGTGGAACACTTCTGCACACCAACGCAGGGCTTCCTTAAAGCTGGGAGCACCTACCGGCATAATCATGAATTCCTGTGTGTCTACCGTATTGGTGGCATGAGCACCGCCGTTCAGAATGTTCATCATCGGAACCGGCAGACGAGTGCCGGATACGCCGCCCAGAAAACGATACAGCGGAATGTCCAGTGCAGTTGCTGCGGCTCTTGCTGTGGCAATGGAAACTGCCAGAATCGCATTGGCACCCAGATTGGACTTGTCCTTGGTGCCGTCTGCGGCGATCATTGCCTTGTCTACTGCGTACAGGTCAGATGCGTCCATACCAGTGATAGTTTCGTTGATAACGGTATTGATGTTTTCTACAGCCTTGGTCACGCCCTTGCCCAGATAGCGAGCCTTGTCGCCGTCACGCAGTTCCAGTGCTTCGAATTCGCCGGTGGAAGCACCGCTGGGGGCAGTACCTCTTGCAACAGTATCGTCAACCAGTGTGACTTCTGCTTCTACAGTCGGATTGCCTCTGGAATCCAGAATCTCTCTGCCGACAACTTTTTCGATCTGCAAATAACTCATAGTAGAATACTCCTTTACGTATCGCGGAAGCACTGTACAAATCCCGCCTTTCGGCTGTGTACACAAGCTTTATACCGTGTTTCCTTCTCCATTACGCATGTTCATTTTGAAGTTAGTTATCTCTAACTAAGGACATTGTACCACAGAACCTTCGCCTTGTCAAGTATCCGACGACATTTTTTCTACGGAAACACTTTCAGGCAGCACCACATACGCTTTAGGCAATACCGCACAAAGATTGTGCGACAGATACGTCGTCAAATTTTTCGTCAGA
>OLSF01001345.1_pt1 | contig 22361 bp, 17 predicted proteins | sample 1672301 | NCBI WGS metagenome assembly OLSF01 (sample SAMEA3136669, study PRJEB25190) | human gut metagenome | biome: human gut; feature: human-associated habitat; material: faeces | place: Austria | collected 2013
GTCAATCATTTTTTTCCAAATTCCAGAAATTTTTAATAATAGTACAATCCTGTATGGTCCAAAACCGTATAATTATTTATTGCTGAGATATTCATCAATACCTTTCGCTGCTGCCTTGCCGGCCCCCATAGCCAGGATAACCGTTGCAGCACCTGTTACAGCATCACCGCCGGCATAAACACCTTCCTTGGTTGTTGCGCCGTTGTTCTCATCTGCGATGATACACTGCCATTTATTCACATCCAGACCCTTTGTCGTAGAAGAAATCAGAGGGTTTGGTGATGTACCAAGGGCCATGATAACTGTATCTACATCCAGGTCATACTCTGAACCAGGCACTTCTACAGGTCTTCTTCTGCCGGATTCATCCGGTTCACCAAGTTCCATCTTGATGACACGAAGGCCCTTCACCCAGCCATTCTCATCCACAAGGATTTCCTTCGGATTGCGGAGCAGATGGAACTGGATTCCCTCTTCCTTTGCATGATGCACTTCTTCCACACGGGCAGGAAGCTCTTTCTCACTTCTTCTATAGACAATATAAGTCTCTGCGCCGAGACGAAGAGCTGTTCTGGCTGCATCCATAGCAACGTTACCACCGCCGATAACAGCAACTTTCTTGCCCTGATGGATCGGTGTATCATAATCATCTCTGAAGGCTTTCATCAGGTTGTTTCGTGTCAGGAACTCATTGGCAGAGAAAACGCCGTTCGCCTGCTCACCAGGGATACCCATGAACTTCGGAAGACCGGCACCTGAACCAATGAAGACTGCATCATAACCCTCTTCCTTAATCAATTCATCAATGGTAATGGATTTGCCGATGATCACATTCGTCTCAATTTCGACGCCCAATTTCTTCACGTTTTCTACTTCATGAGCTACAACTGTCTGCTTTGGCAGACGGAACTCAGGAATACCATAAACAAGCACGCCGCCGGCTTCATGAAGGGCTTCAAAGATCTTCACGTCATAACCCATCTTGGCCAGATCACCGGCACATGTCAGTCCTGCAGGACCAGAACCGATAACAGCAACCTTCTTGCCTTTCTTCTCCTTGGCAGGAATAGGTGCAATATTGTTCTCTCTTGCCCAATCTGCTGTAAAACGCTCAAGCTTACCGATGGAGACAGGCTCACCCTTGATACCGAGGATACACTTGCCTTCACACTGGGATTCCTGAGGGCATACACGGCCGCATACTGCAGGCAGCGCTGAAGATTCGCCGATCACCTGAGATGCTTTCTCAAAATTGCCTTCCTTTACTTCTGCGATAAATGCAGGGATATTGATATTGACAGGACATCCTGTGATACATCTTGCATTCTTACAGTTCAGACATCTGGAAGCTTCTTCCATTGCCTCTTCCTTGTTGTAACCAAGACATACTTCTTCAAAATTCTTCGCACGTACTTCCGGTGCCTGTTCACGTACAGGTACTCTGTTCTTCTTATCTGCCATTATCTGTCACCTCCGCAATTGCCACATCCGCCATGGTGTGTACTTCCTTCCTGCAGTTTCAGCATTGCTCTGCCTTCCTGGGTCTTATAGCTCTGCTGACGCTGCATAGCCTGATCAAAATCTACAAGATGGCCGTCAAATTCAGGTCCGTCTACACAGGCAAACTTCACCTTGCCGTCCACAAGCAGACGACAGGCACCGCACATACCGGTTCCGTCTACCATGATCGGGTTCATGCTGACAACGGTCGGGATGTTCAGTTCTTTTGTCAGAAGACATACGAATTTCATCATGATCATCGGTCCGATGGCAACACAGACATCATACTGTTTGCCCTGGTTCTGTACAAGGTCGCGGAGTACATCGGTACCCATACCTTTTCTTACGTAAGAACCATCGTCTGTGGTTATGTACAGATTGCTGACAGCAGACATTTCTTTCTCGAGAATAACGAGATCTTTTGTCTTTGCTCCGACAATGGCGTCAGCAGTGATTCCATGCTCATGCAGCCATTTTAACTGTGGGTAAACCGGTGCAGTTCCAACACCACCGGCTACGAATACGATCCGTTTTTTCTTCAGTTCTTCGATATCTTCGCTGCAGAACTCAGACGGCTGTCCCAGAGGTCCTACGAAATCCATGAAAGCATCTCCCGCTTTGAGCTCTTTCATTTTTTTGGTAGATTCTCCGATCGGCATGAATACGATGGTGATAGTTCCTGCTTCTCTGTCGTAATCACAAATGGTCAGAGGAATTCTTTCTCCTTCTTCATCTGCCTTGACAATAACAAACTGTCCAGGGAGGCAGTGCTGTGCTACTCGCGGTGCTTCTACTACCATACGGTAGATGTTATTCGCGAGCATTTCCGCTTCTTGAATCTTGTACATAATATCCTCCTAATCTTGTTAGAAATATTTTAACAAAAGCACGACTTGGATTTTCGCGCATTTTATGTTAATACTTTATCACGTTTCCGGTTATTTGTAAACAACGGACAACGTCTTTTCCCATCATCCGTGTTCCTCCAGATAATTTTCGAACTGTTCCATGGACATCAGAACTTTTCTCGGCTTGGTTCCTTCCTCCGGTCCTACGACACCGGCATCCGCGAGCTGGTCCATGATTCTGGCCGCGCGGTTGAAACCGATTTTCAGCACTCTCTGGAGCATGCCGATCGATGCCTTATCTTTTTCGATGATAAATTTTCCGGCTTCCACGAAGTAATTATCGCGGTTATCTCCGCCGCCTGCGGCAGAACCGCCATCCAGGCTTACGGTGTGAATCCGTTTTTCGATATCCGGATCATAAGCGTTCTCGCCGTAGTGATCTTTTAAGTAGGCAACGACATCGCTGACCTCTTTATCCGAAACAAAGGATCCCTGCAGACGGGCCGGTTTCTGGTAATCCTGCGGCTTGTAGAGCATATCGCCTTTTCCAAGCAGTTTTTCCGCACCTCCCATGTCGAGGATCGTACGGGAATCTACGCTGGAAGAAACCGAGAATGCAATACGGGACGGCATATTTGCCTTGATAAGACCAGTGATGACATTGACGGAAGGTCTCTGTGTTGCAATAATCAGATGGATGCCGGCCGCACGGGCAAGCTGTGCCAGACGGCAGATCGCATCCTCCACTTCTCCCGGCGCAACCATCATCAGGTCGGCAAGCTCGTCCACGATAATGACGATCTGCGGCAGTTTTTCCGGTTTTTTGCCGTTTTCATCCGGCGGCAGCTCGGCAACTTTCGCATTGTAGCCTTTCATATCGCGCACGTTGAATTCCGCAAATTTGTTATAACGGTCTGTCATCTCCGCAACCGCCCAGTTCAGAGCTCCGGAAGCCTTTTTCGGGTCTGTGACAACAGGGATAAAAAGGTGCGGAATGCCGTTATAAACAGAAAGCTCAACGACCTTCGGGTCGATCATGATCAGTTTGACGTCTTCCGGTTTTGCCTTATAAATAATACTCATAATCAGCGTGTTGATGCAGACCGATTTACCGGAACCGGTCGCACCGGCGATCAGAAGATGAGGCATTTTCGCGATATCCGCGATGACTGGCTGACCGGCGATGTCTTTTCCGACAGCAAAGGCCAGATTCGAAGAAAAGTTCTTAAACTCCGGTGTTTCAAGAAGATCACGCAGCATCACGGCCGTGTTCGTCTTATTTGGAACCTCGATTCCGACTGCGGATTTTCCCGGGATCGGTGCCTCGATGCGGACATCTGCTGCTGCAAGACTCAGCTTGATATCGTCGGTCAATCCGACAATCCGGCTTACTTTCACGCCCTGTTCCGGCATCAGCTCATACCGTGTGACGGTCGGTCCGCAGCTTACGTTATTGACTGTAACTTTGACACCGAAGCTGTCCAGCGTCTCCTCCAGTTTCCGCGCTACTTCCCGCAGATGCGCATCGGAATCGCCCATGGCACCGCGCGTCCCTTTTTTCAGAAGATTCATCGGCGGTGTTTTGTACTCCGGCCGCTTTTCCTCTGCTTTTTTCCCGATTTCCTGACGAATGCCGTCTACATCCGCCTCGATCTCTTCACGGGAAGACCGCGGAATTCTCGTATGATCCGCAGACGTTTTCTCTTTTTTCGCCTCTTCTGCAGCTTGCCGTGTCATCTCCGGTTCTGTCTTTTCCGGCTCTTCAGCCGGCACAGAACCACGGTGAATCGAAAGCTCCGGCATCTCCATCTGATGGGTATCATCGTTTTCGTTTAAATCGGCCTTCGATTCCACATGAGAAAGAAGGCGGGATTTCTTTTTCTTCCCGGCTTTTTTCGGTTCCTCCACTGGCTCAAGAATCAGCTCTTTTCCTTCCTCTTCCTCCATCGCAGCTTGGCGCGCCAGACGCTCCTGGCGGCGCTCCTCCGCCATCCGGCGGTGGTCATTCGTCTTTTCATGGATCGGCGCGAGAATCGGCTTCTGCGTCATCACGATCACGGAAATCACGATGGCGATCACAATAATCACCCACGCGCCGATCTGGCCGAATCCCATGCCGAGAATTTTCACGACAGACCCTCCTAAGATTCCTCCGCCGAGATGATCGTAGGCGCTGTCAAAATAGTAATCCAGAAATGTCGTATCTCTCGTATAGCCGGACGCCAGAAGCTGCATAAAAGCGCAGAAAAAGACGAAGCAGCTGATCGCTCCCCCGGTTTTCCGCACAATTAAAAAGTTCTGTCTGTTTGCTATGTAAAATGCTGTTCCAAAGAAGATCAGAACCGGTGCTGCCCACTCTGTCACGCCGAAAAGGCCGAAAAAGAAGTCGCAGACAGCCTGTCCGATCACGCCGCCCATACCGAAATTACTGAGCATCAGCAGAATCGAAACAGCAAGCACGGAAAGCAGAATAATTTCTGCGCGCACTCCCTCGTCCATCGGCTCACGGACTGTGTTTTTCCTTGTGCCGGAGGTACGTTTTGCGGTACTGCTCTTTTTCGCCGTTGTTTTTCTGGCCGTTGTTTGGGTCTGTTTCTTTTTTGCTGTTCCGGAAGCAGAAGTTTTTTTCTTTGTCTTCCCGCTTCCCTTTGTTGTATTTGCCATGCAGAACTTCTCCCCTTTCTCGTATTACAGCAGAAAATATCCTGCAATGGAGAATGTCCCGACAAGAAGACAGTACAAAGCAAAATATTTCAGTTTCCGTTTTTTCACCACACGCATCAGAATACGGATCGTAAAGTAACCGGCAAGTGCCGCCATGAAAACGCCGACCAGATATACCGGATGAAAAACAATTTTATTTTTTCCCATGGTCGCAATTTCAACGATCGTTGCCCCGATAATCGCCGGAACACTCACAATCAGAGAGTATTTCACAGCGTACGAACGGGTCATGCCGCCGATCACACACGCAGAAATAGTCGAACCAAGACGGGAAAGCCCCGGAATCGTGGAAAAGCCTTGGAAGAATCCGGCAATCAGTGCATCTTTCGGCTTCAAATTTTTCTGCGTTTTTTCTCCCTCCGGAAGCATATCTGCCACCACAAGCAGAATCGCCGTCAGATACAGACCAACGCCAGGTGCCAGCAGATTCGAGGAGGTCAGTGTGACAAGGCTCTGAATCATGCCGCCGATTACAGCAGTCGGGATGGTGGTCAGAATCAGCAGGAAAGCAAGCATACGGTAGTTGCTGCCGAGTACCTTCCGGTACTGCTTTCTCTCCTGATGCTGACTGGAAAAGTGTTCCTTTAAATTATGAAACAGATCGATTATGATTCCGCACAGCGCGAGGAAGAGACGTTTCCATTCCTTCGAAAATGTGAGCAGAATTGCAATCATGGAGCCAAAGTGCAAAAGCACATTGAAAAACACCGTCTGCGTATCTTCGATCTTCATAAAGTGACGGAAGATAATCAGATGTGCGGAGCTACTGATCGGCAGGAATTCCGTGACTCCCTGGATCAGGCCCAGAAATAAAGCTTCTATTACTGTCATTTTTTTATCCTGTTCCCTTATTTTTCTCTTTTGTGAAAGTCCGGACAAAACTTCCGTTCGAATTTTCACAGCGAACTCATTCTAACACAAAATCCCCTGAAACACAAGCCGCGCCGTGAAGTCAATTTTCTGTCCCTGCTGCCTTTTTCATCAGCTCACTCAGCTTTTCGAGCGCGCGGGCAATGCCGCCGACCTCGTCGATCAGGCCTTCTTCCACTGCCTGCGGGCCGTCCAGCATTGTTCCGACATCCTTGACCAGCATTTTCGTATCGAGCATCAGCTCCTCGAGCCGTTCCTTGGTGATTTTAGAATGGGCCGATACAAAACCTGTGATCCGATCCTGCGTCTTTTCCATATTACGGTACGTCTGTGCAACACCGATGAACATGCCGTTTGTACGCACCGGGTGAATGACCATGGTGGCACTCGGCACGATCAGCGAATAGTCTGCTGCAACGGCGAGCGGGACACCGATCGAATGACCGCCCCCTAAAACGAGCGATACCGCAGGCTTTCGCATGGACGCAATCATCTCTGCAATTGCAAGACCGGCCTCCACATCTCCGCCTACGGTATTCAGGAGAATCAGAAGACCATCAATACTTTTGTCCTCCTCGGCACGGGCAAGAGCAGGGAGAATGTGCTCATAGCGCGTCGCTTTCGTGCGCTCGCCGAGTGATTCATGCCCCTCCACCTCGCCGATGATGGACAGCAGATAAATGTTGGTCTTCAGTTCTACAATATTTTCTTTTTCTGTCTGGTTTTTCTGTGATTCTGCCATACGGATTTCCTCTTTTCTGCTATTCCAAAATAGCTTCATCAGTATGCGCAGATTCTTATGATTCTATGTAATTTCCAGTGAAATTACTCGTCCAGGTTGGTGTATACGTACTGTACGTCGTCGTCGTCATCCAGCAGATCCAGGGTACGGTTCAGGTCTTTTAATGCCTGCGGATCGGTCAGCTCTACGTAGGTCTGTGGGATCATGGTAACGTCTGCCTCTGCCATGGCGATGCCGTCTTTCTCCAGAGCCTCACGTACTGCGGAGAAGTCATCCGGATCGGTGATGATTTCATAGCTGTCCTCTTCGTCTGCGAAGTCTTCTGCGCCTGCATCCAGAGCAAGCATCATCAGATCGTCAGCATCCATTTCGCACTCTTCTTTGTCGATGATGATCTGGCCTTTTTTGTCGAACATGTAGGATACGCATCCCGGTGTTCCAACGCTTCCGTTTCCTTTGGTGAAAGCGCTTCTTACGTTTGCTGCGGTACGGTTCTTGTTGTCGGTCAGAGTCTCTACGATGATCGCGATACCATTCGGGCCATAACCTTCGTAGGTGATACGCTCGTAGTTGTCTGCGTTTGCATCTCCGGCAGCTTTTTTAATACCGCGGTCGATGGTATCGTTCGGCATGTTGTTTGCTTTTGCTTTTGCGATAACGTCACGCAGCTTGCTGTTGTTTGCCGGATCCGGTCCGCCCTCTTTGACAGCGATTACGATCTCACGGCCGATGATGGTAAAGATTTTACCTTTTTTTGCGTCGTTTTTTTCTTTCTTATGCTTAATATTGGCAAATTTTGAATGTCCTGACATACCTCTTTTGTCTCCTTTATTTAAAGTATTGCTTTTCTGTAAAAAGGTTTCCCCGAAAAACGGCAGAAGCCCATATAATATAGAATATAGCACGATCTTTCTCATTCGTCAACCGTGAACCGCGCCAAAAATACCCCTTATGTAGACAGATCCAGGCTGATTTTCAGTGCTTCGTTCACAAGGGCCAGCTGTTCCGGCGTCAGATGACAGATTTTATCTTTCAGCCTTCTCTTATCGATCGTCCGAAGCTGTTCCAGTAAAATAACAGAATCCCGTACAATCCCATAGGCGGACGCTTCGATCTCAATGTGTGTCGGCAGCTTCGCCTTATTCATCCTCGATGTAATCGCCGCACAGATCACCGTCGGACTGTGCCGGTTGCCGATGTCATTCTGAATGATCAGCACCGGACGGACACCGCCCTGCTCACTTCCCACAACGGGCCGCAGGTCGGCATAATATACATCGCCACGCTTGATTACCACTTGTGCTCACTCTCCGATTCTTTCCGTTTTGCTTTCCCATACGATAACGATCCGGCGTTTTACGCCTTTTAAAATCGTTTCCATGTATTTAATATTGCCTGTTTTTCCGGAGGTATTCACAAATTTCATCCGGCACTTCAAAAAAGTCCGCCCGGAGTCCTTTTGGGAACCCGTGATTCTGATCTGCTTTGCTCAGATTGACTGCAATCCTCTGATAATCTCGGATGCTGTTACATAGGAAGCACTGCTTTTTTCTTCCGCAGCCTCTCCCGCCTTTCCATGCGCATATGCCGCCAGTGCCGCTGTTTTGGCAAGGCTGATTTTTTTCTCATTTTTTTCACACTGACGTTTTGCTGCAAAGGCGCCTGTGATTCCCGCGAGCACATCGCCGCTTCCCGCCGTCGCAAGCGCACTGCTTCCGCTTGTGTTTATGTAATACTGCTCACGCCCTTCCTCTGCTGTCACGGTTACGGAATCCTTTCGTACACAGCAGGCCTGGTATTTTTCGGCTGCCCTTCCGGCGCTTCCTGCCGGGTCACGCTGGCATTCTGCAATAGTCATGTGCAGCAGCCGTGCAAGCTCTCCTACATGAGGCGTTAAAATTTTTTCTGCCCGACAGCCCGAAAGAATCTCTGCATCTTCTGCAATCAGGTTCAGCGCATCTGCATCCAGAACAAGAGGAACTTCTGTGTGCTGCACCGTAAAAACGAGCAGTTCTTTTGCCGTCCGGCTTTTGGAAAGTCCCGGTCCCGCAACAACAGCGTCCGCCCAGGCGAGATCCTGCAGCAGGGCTTCTTCCGGAAGCGGCTCATCCTCCTTCCAGAAATCCGCCATTGCTTCCGGCAGGGCACAGAAAAGCGGCGTACGGTTTCTTTCCTCTGTCACAACCTTTACCATGCCGGCACCGGATGCAAGGACTGCCCTGGCACACAAAACAGCGGCTCCGCACATGGCACCGGAACCGGCAAGTACCAGCACCTTTCCGAAGGTTCCCTTATTTCCCATCGGCGTGCGGGTAAGAAACCGGTCCAGATCTTCTTTTTCCACTGAACCGTACCAGGGCGTCTCCTCTTCTCCTGCATCAAAGCCGATTCCGATGTCACGGACCAGGACCTCTCCGGCATATCGTTTTCCGGGATCAAAAAGAAGCCCTGGCTTTGCACAGGCAAATGTCACCGTGGCTCTGGCTTTCACCGCCGCATCAAGGACCTCTCCGGTATCCGTGTGGATCCCCGAAGGGATGTCCACGGCAAGAACAGGAACACCGCTTGCGCAGATTGCTTCCACTGCCCTCCGGTACTCCCCTGCCAGCGGACGGGATACGCCAATTCCAAAGATGGCATCTATGATAACAGTATATTCCCGGAAATCCGGATTCTTAACCTCACGGACCCCATAATTTTCCGCAATTTTCTTCTGTACTCTCATGCCTTCACTGTATTTTTCCGGATTTCCAAGACAGAACAGTTCCGCATCCACCCCTTTCGTCTTTAAAATCCGTGCAATTGCCGCACCGTCCCCGCCATTATTTCCGGGACCGCACACAGCAAGGACTTTTCCTGTATTCCATGTTCCACTTTGAAGCTCCTCCACGCAGGACAGCGCCGCGCGCTCCATCAGTACCAGGGACGGTACCCCCATGGTTTCGATCGTATTGCGGTCTGCCTGCTTCATCTGTGCTGCTGTAAGAATCCGTTTCATCGCTTTTCCTCCTTTTCCTGCCTTATCCGGAAAGTGAACAGAAAAAGTCTCCGGTTTCCCGAAGACTCTCCTGCTTTTGTTTTGGTTTCTTAATTGTTCTTTGGATGCTCCGCCTCATATCTGGTCAGATTGTAGGAGAGACGCATCAGACTTTCGGAAAGATGGACGTTCTCGACGATCACATCTTTCGGAAGTTTTAAGTTTAGATCGGTATGTGCAAAATTCCAGATTGCTTTTACACCGTTATCCACGAGAATCTCTGCCATCTCTACCGCTTTTGCTTTTGGCAGTGTCAAAGCCGCAATCTCCACATGGTGTTCCTTGATAAATTCCGGAAGCTCGTCCGCCATGCGGATTTCAATTCCGCGCACGGAGATTCCTTTTAATACCGGGTTGACGTCAAAAATACCGACCGTTTTGAATCCGCTTCTTTCAAAGGCCGCATAATTGGCAAGCGCCTGTCCCAGATTTCCGGCTCCGACAAAAATCATATTGTGGACTCTGTCCAGACCTAAGATTTTTCCAATCTCGCTGTACAGATACCGCACGTTATAACCATACCCCTGCTGGCCGAAGCCGCCGAAATTATTTAAGTCCTGGCGAATCTGGGAAGCTGTCACTTTCATCCGCTCGCTCAGCTCACCGGAAGAGATCCGTTCTACTCCGTCCTCCAGCAATTCGCCCAGGTAACGATAATATCTAGGAAGTCTTTTGATAACTGCCCGCGAAATTCCTTTTTCTTCCAAGATAAATTCCTCCTTATTTACACCTGCATATATTCATATTATATATGGTTGATAGAAAATTGTCAAAGATTTCTTGAAATTTTGTGTATTACTCTCTATAATAAGGATGGTGTATTATGTCAAAATACAGAAATATGTTATCTGGAGGAACCACATGATTCTTGCATGTCAGAATATCTCGAAAGCATTCGGGACAACGGAAATTATCAAAAATGCATCTTTTCATATAGAAGAACGCGAAAAAGCCGCACTGGTCGGCATCAACGGTGCCGGAAAATCGACGCTGTTAAAAATCATCATCGGCGAAATGAGGGCCGATGAGGGAGAGGTCATCCTCTCCAAAGGAAAGACGATGGGCTATCTCGCCCAGCATCAGGATCTGACCGGACACCTTTCCATTTACCAGGAAGTGCTGACCGCGAAACAGAATCTGATCGATATGGAGGAACGCCTCCGTCAGATGGAAAGTGATATGAAGACAAAATCCGGTGCAGCGCTGGATGAACTTCTTTCCACCTATACCCGCCTCTCCCATACCTTTGAACTGGAAAACGGATACGCGTACCGCAGTGAAGTCGTCGGTGTTTTAAAAGGTCTTGGCTTTTCCGAGAGCGATTTTGAAAAACAGGTGGACTCCCTCTCCGGCGGTCAGAAGACCCGCGTGGCACTTGGTAAACTGCTGCTCACCAAACCGGACATCATTCTGCTCGACGAGCCGACCAACCACCTCGATATGGACTCGATCTCCTGGCTCGAAACGTATCTTTTAAATTACAGCGGAGCCGTCCTGATCGTCTCCCATGACCGTTACTTTCTCGACCGCGTTGTCACAAAAGTCGTTGAAGTGGACAATAAAAAAGTAACAACTTTTGAGGGAAACTATACCGCCTACAGTCAGAAAAAAGCAATGCTCCGTGAAGCCGCTTACCATGCCTGGGTCAACCAGCAGCAGGAAATCCACCATCAGGAGGAAGTCATCGCAAAGCTGAAATCCTTCAACCGGGAAAAATCCATCAAGCGCGCCGAGAGCCGTGAAAAGATGCTGGACAAAATGGATGTTCTCGAAAAACCGACGGAAGTACGCTCCGATATGCGGATCCGTCTGGAACCGCGCATCACCAGCGGAAACGATGTGCTGACCGTCGAGCATCTCTCCAAAGCCTTCCCGGGACAGACGCTTTTCCAGGATCTGAATTTCGAAATCAAGCGCGGGGAGCGCGTCGCAATCATCGGAAACAACGGAACGGGAAAAACGACGATCTTAAAGATCTTAAACGAAGTCATCCGACCGGATGCCGGCTCTTTTACACTTGGAAGCCGTGTACAGATCGGTTACTACGATCAGGAGCATCAGGTGCTCCACATGGAAAAGACCATTTTCCAGGAGATTTCCGACGCGTATCCGTATCTGACAAACACCGAAATCCGAAATGTGCTGGCCGCCTTCCTGTTTACAAACGACGATGTTTTCCAGCCGATCCACACGTTGAGCGGCGGTGAGCGCGGACGAATTTCCCTTGCCAAGCTGATGCTCTCCAATGCCAACTTCCTGATCCTCGACGAGCCGACCAACCACCTCGATATCGTATCAAAGGAGATTCTGGAAAACGCGCTGAAGGATTACACTGGAACGGTACTGTACGTTTCCCACGACCGTTACTTTATCAATCAGACTGCAACCCGGATTCTGGAGCTGACGGGACAGACACTCGTCAACTATATCGGAAATTACGATTACTATCTGGAGAAAAAAGAAGAGCTGACCCGCATCTATGCTCCTGCTGCCGATGCCGCCGCTCCGGAAGAAACAGCGGCTCCTTCCGAAGCCTCCTCCACAAAGCTGGACTGGAAAGCGCAGAAAGAAGAACAGGCACGTCTCCGCAAGAAAGAGAACGAGCTGAAAAAGACGGAGAAACGAATTGAAGAGCTTGAGACACGCGATTCGGAAATTGATGAGGAAATGTCGAAACCGGAAGTCGCAACGAATGTGGCAGAGTGTGTGAAATTAAGCAAAGAGAAAGCAGAGATTGCCGCGGAACTCGAAGAGCTGTATGAAAAATGGGAAGAGCTTGCCGAATAGGCCTGGTTTTCCCCGGAAAAATTCAAAACAGAAAAAGCCGGTCCGGCGCATCCCTTTTTGCGGGAATGCCGGATCGGCTTTCTTTTTTGCTTCGTTTAATTATTTCTCCAGCTCCTCGCGGATGGCCAGGATGAAATCACGGCTGTTTAATACGGTCGGATTTTCCATGGTGGTGATCAGCGCAAGGTCTTTTGTCATTTTTCCGCTCTCGATCGTTGCGATCGTTGCTTTTTCCAGACGGTCTGCAAATGCGGAAAGTTCTGCGTTTCCATCCATTTCCCCGCGTTTTCTGAGTGCGCCGGTCCATGCAAAAATGGTGGCCACGGAGTTGGTGGATGTCTCCTCACCTTTTAAGTGACGGTAATAGTGGCGCTGTACGGTTCCGTGCGCAGCCTCGTACTCGTAATATCCGTGCGGGGATACGAGAACAGAAGTCATCATCGCAAGGGAACCGAAGGCGGAGGATACCATGTCGCTCATGACATCGCCGTCGTAGTTCTTGCAGGCCCAGATAAAGCCGCCCTCTGCTTTCATGATGCGGGCAACGGCGTCGTCGATCAGAGTGTAGAAGTAGGTAATGCCTGCTTCTGCAAATTTCTCTTTATACTCTGCATCGAAGATCTCCTGGAAGATATCCTTGAAGCGGTGATCATACTTCTTGGAAATCGTATCCTTGCTTGCAAACCACAGATCCTGTTTCGTGGACAGTGCGTACTCGAAACAGCTTCTCGCAAAGCTTTCTATGGAGTTATCCAGATTGTGCATGCCCTGAATGACACCGGCGCCGGTGAAGTTGTGGATCAGCTCTCTTGTCTCGGTGCCGTCCTCAGCCGTATAAACCAGCTCTGCTTTTCCCGGTCCCGGAATGCGCATTTCTGCATTTTTATAGACATCCCCGTATGCATGACGGGCAATCGTGATCGGTTTTTTCCAGTTGCGCACGCACGGCTCGATGCCTTTTACGACAATCGGGGTACGGAAAACGGTTCCGTCGAGCATGGCACGGATCGTTCCGTTCGGGCTCTTCCACATTTCTTTCAGATTGTACTCGGTCATACGCGCTGCATTCGGCGTAATGGTGGCACATTTGACTGCTACACCGTATTTCTTGGTAGCGTTTGCGGAATCTACGGTTACCTGATCGTTCGTCTCGTTTCTGTGTTCCAGTCCCAGATCGTAATATTCCGTTTTCAGGTCAATAAACGGGAGAAGCAGCTCATCTTTGATCATTTTCCAGAGAATTCTGGTCATCTCATCTCCATCCATCTCTACCAGAGGAGTGGTCATCTGAATTTTTTCCATAGTAGGCCTCCTTTTTCTATTCCCGTTTATTGTATAAAGTATCCTATAGCTTGTCAAGTCAAAATTCGCCTGATTTTTTGGCGTTTTCCCATAAATTCACACAATTTTTGCAGGATGAGAGGTGTTTTCCTTCATTTTTCTTTTTTTATGCTGCCGCACAGTGTCTCACAGAAGAGACAGAAAACGGTCTGTTTGAAGCATCCCATGCCCCTGACGGTTGCGCGGAAGGCCAAGGTCTCTCGCCGATTCGCAAAGCAGCATTTTCGCCTGGACATTTGTAAGATCCGGAACCCGTTCAAGTGCCAAAGCCACGGCTCCGGACACCCGCGGTGCCGCCATCGAGGTGCCGCTCTTCACCACATATTCCTTCCTGCTTCTTCCAGGCGCGCAGGAAATGAGACGTTTTCCAGGCGCGACAAGATCCGGTTTGCAGACGCAGTCCCGTGTCGGGCCGCATCCGGAGATTCCTCTTCTTGGCTCCAGCAGATCGCCCGCTCCCACAGTGATCACTTTTCTGCTGCTCCCCGGCGCCGTAATACTGCCCGGAGCGGGCCCCAGATTTCCGGCCGCTGTCACAACTGTGATCCCGTCATCCCAGGCGCGCTCCACCGCCTGCACGAGCAGATCATCCACCGATTTTTCCTGCTCTGTTGTTCCCACTGAAATATTTAAAATGCGGATATTAAGTCTTATTCGCTCTTTGCACACCCAGTCAATCGCCGCAAGGATATCCTGCTTTCTGCCGTTTCCCCTGCGGTCGAGAATTTTTGCTACCAAAAATCTGCATTCCGGTGCCGTACCCCGGTACTTCCCGCCGGATGCTCTCCCGCTTCCGCCGAGGATTCCGCAGACATGCGTCCCATGCCCATTATCATCGTAAGGCGTCTCCCGCCCGTACACCAGATCCCGGAACGCCACAATCCGGTTATCAAAATCAATATGCGGAAAAATCCCTGTATCCAGCACCGCCACGGTAATTCCTTTCCCTGTCAGAATTTTCTGCTCGTTCATCGCAAAGCTCCGGCGTATTCTTATTTTATGGTATGCAAAAAGGCTGCCCTTTGCAAGAAACAGCCTTTTTCTTATCAACTCTTTTAAAATTGTATCTGTTTTTCCCCTTTCCGCTTCCAGAGCATCATCGCAAGCGGGATGCCGCAGAGCTCGGCCAGAACGAAAGATACCCAGATCAGATTCAGATTTCCAAACCATTTCAGAATAAAAGCGAACACCAGCGGCAGGATAGCCTGGCGGGTCATGGATATGTACATGCTTTCTTTTCCGAGGGAAAGTCCCTGCAGCGATGCCTGATAGATCAGCCCCGGGATGGAGAGCAGATAGGCGACGGCGAGAATGCGGAGCGCCGGAACTCCGATGTTCATCAGGTTGTCGGAGGCATCAAAAAGTTTCAGTACAAATCCCGGGCAGGATTCCAGCACAGCGAAAAAGATCAGGAACAGTCCGCCGCCGTAGAGAATGCCGTAACGGATCGACTGGCGGATTCGTTCTTTCTGTTTTGCACCGTAATTGTACGCCACAATCGGAATCAGACCATTTGTGATACCGTGGACGCCGACCGTTGTGATGTTCTGAATTTTCGTGCAGATACCAAAAGCCGCAACAGCTGTAGACGAGAACGTAATGACAATCGCATTCATCGCCATGTTGACAACGGAGGTAAAAATCTGCACCAGCGTGGATGGAAAGCCGACTTTAATAATCTCTCTCACGCTCTCCCAATCCGGCTTCAAGGTAAAGGCAAACGGAATCTCCGGATTCCATTTTTTATTGATCAGCATTCCGGCAAGACAGCCCATGAACTGACCGATGACTGTTGCAAGCGCAGCTCCGGCCGTCTCCATGCGCGGAAGGCCGAACCAGCCGAAAATGAAAATCGGATCGAGAATCAGATTGGTCAGTGATGCGGCGGACAGCGTGAAGATAAAGAGGTGCGATTTTCCACTTGCCATGACAAACCGGTCAAAGACCCACTGTCCCATCTGGCCAAGGGATGCCATCATACAGATGCTTAAATACTGCATGCCGTATGATGCGATCGCTTCATTTCCGCCGGACTGGCTTTCAAAATAAATGCGGGCGAAGGCAAGACCTAGAATACAGTTTAAGATCCACGAACAGAATGCGATAAAAATTGCCGCGCTCGCCGCATCTTTTACCTTTTTCGGATTCTTTTCTCCGAGTGCCCGCGAAATCACGGCGTTCAGGCCGACGGCATTTCCAAGACCGAGCGATGACACGATCAACTGCATCGGAGCTGCCAGCGAGATCGCTGTCAGGGCATCCTCGGAGACCCGTGCGACGAACACAGAATCCACAAAGTTGTAAAGTGAACTGATCAGCAGCGACAGCATCAGCGGCAGCCCCATAGAAATCACCAGGCGGCTGACCGGGACTGTTCCCATTTTGTTTTCTTCCATAAAAAACCCTCTTCTCTTTTTTCAATATCGTTAATTTCAGTTTACACGCCAACAGGAAAAAGATCAAATACCTATCGCTTATACTGCCGCATAGTTTTCAGCTATGGATTATTTCATCAAAAAGAAACCCCGCGGAGTTTTTGTCTCCACACGGCCGGCAGATTTTATTTCATTTTATTTTGCCATATTCTGTTTTTCCATCCGCTTCATTTCCGGCAGTATCAGAGCCAGCATGGTGATAAAGCAGAGGCTTCCGCCGATTACGTTCGATACCGGCTCGGCGAGGAAGACACCGTCGGTTCCCATGTGGAGCGCATACGGCATCAGATAGGTGAGCGGCACAACAATAAATACTTTGCGGAGCAGGGAGAAAAAGATCGCCTGTTTCTTTTTATTCAGTGATTTGAATACGGTCTGGCCGATGTACTGCAGATCCATGAAAATAAATGCTGCAAAATACTGTTTCAGCGCCGGCACCGCATCCTGAATCAGTACAGCGTCTGAACTAAAAATACCGATCAGTACATGCGGAATCAGAATAATAACGCTCCACATCACTGCGGTATAGCCAAGGATCATCGCACTCATCACGCACATGGCTTTGCGTACGCGGGCCGGACGGCGGGCACCGTAGTTGTAGCTTAAGATCGGAGAGGTTCCCTCATTCATCGCATAGATTGGGGTCTCTACGAGCTGACGGACACTTGATACAATTGTCATAACAGATATGTAAATATCGCCGCCGGTCACGGAAAGCACGTCGTTGCAGCAGATGGTAACAAGGCTGTTGGTGAGCTGCATGATAAAACCGGCCGTGCCGAGGCTGACGATATTTTTTGCATAGCCCGCACACTCGGAGATTTCATTTTTCCGTATAAACCGTACTTTCAGTTCCGCTTTCCGGGTCAGGAAATACAGAACGAACACAGCTGAGAGCGTCTGGGAAATGACGGTGGCAATCGCGGCACCCTGCACGCCGAAGCCAAGCACAAAGATAAACAGCGGATCAAGCAGCAGGTTTGCGACGGCTCCGATCGTAACGGAGAGCATGCCGACCGTTGAATAGCCCTGCGCATTGATAAACGGGTTCATGCCGGTCGCAATCATGGACGGCAGCGTTCCGATCAGATAAAGCATCATATAAGGATAGGCGTAAACCATCGCATCTGCCGATGCGCCGAACAGCGTCAGCAGCGGACGGGCAAACAGAAAGCCGATGACCATGAGGACAACGGCACAGGCGCAGACCATGGAGTAAGATGTATTCATGATCGTTTCCGCCTTCTGCGGATTGTTTTTTCCGCGCTCGTTTGAAAACAGCGGAGCGCCGCCGCTTCCGAACAGGTTGCTGAATGCCGTGATGATAACGATCAGCGGAAAGCACAGGCCGACCGCGCCGAGTGCCGCCGTTCCCACATCTGGGATCCGCGCGATGTAGACGCGGTCTACGATGTTGTACAAAAGACTTAAAATCTGGGCAACCAGCATGGGGAGCGCTGCCCCTAAAATGTTTCCGGTTACGGTTCCATGCTCGAAATCAATTCGTTTCATTGTTCTATCATTCCTTTTCTTTTCACTTGCTTTTCAGTATATCATGTCATATACTATATGTAAATTATTGTTTTTATATTGGATTTAAACAATTTTTATATGTTTTATCTTACAAAGGAGGATTCCCATGGAACTTCGACAGCTCGAATACTTCCGCGCCATCGTGGACGCCGGAACCATCAGCGGGGCGGCACGCATGCTGCATATGACACAGCCGCCGTTAAGCTATCAGCTTAAAATGCTCGAGGAAGAGCTTCAGGTGCCGCTTCTCGTGCGCGGTACAAAGAAAATCACACTGACTGAGGCGGGAAAAACACTGTACGAGCAGGCGGGTACACTTCTGATGCTCGCGGATCTTACGAAACGCGAAGTCGTAAAATCCAGCCAGGCGGCAACTCTGCACATCGGAATGACGCCTTCCACCGTGTCCCTTCTTTCCGATTACCTGCTCCGGTTTTCAAAACAGCATCCGCAGGTCCACTTCGATGTACACGAGGGTTCCACCTTTGCCCTCAAGGATCAGCTGGAAAATCATGTGATCGATCTTACTACGCTGCGCACACCGATCGTTTTAAACGGCTGTGAAACAAAAACACTCCTAAAAGAAAGCATCACCGCCATGGCACTCCCGGACCACCCGCTTTTTGCGGAGCGCGACACGCTTTCTCTTACCGAACTTGCCGAACAGCCGCTGATTCTTTCCAACCGCTACCGAAAATATATGCTCTCCGCTTTCGAACAGGCCGGTCTGTTCTGCGACATCTATCTGACCTGTGAGGATGCCCGCACGGCAATGACGATGGCGGAAAAAGGGCTTGGCATTGCTCTTCTGCCCGCCTCCATGCTGCCGCTTTCCCATCAATTAAAGGCCTGCGCCATCACGGACGCAGACCTTACAACGGAAATCCTGCTCGCCTGGCGCAAGGGGCGCCTTCCATCGGAGCTTCGGGATTTTTTAAAAATGTGGGATGAAACCTGACACATTAAAACTGCTTATCTTTTTGCCGGTTCTATAGCAATCCCCGAAAATAATGCAAAAAATTCGCGCTCTGCGGTGCTGAATTTTTTGCATTATTTTCGGGGATTGCTATAGATGCAGAATCCGGTCGCAGCCGGTCAGGGTGCTGTTTCGGTGGGAAATCAGAAGCAGTGTCTTTTTGCCGTACTCTGTTTTCAGCGTATGCAGCAGTTCCTTCTCATGCAGCGCATCCAGTGCGCTGGACGGCTCATCCATCAGGCAGAGATCGGGGTCGCGCAGGAAAATCCGTGCGATGCCGATTCTCTGGCGCTCTCCGCCGGAAAGACGGGCACTCATCTGACCCATATCGGTCTGATAGCCCTCCGGCAGCGTCTCGATAAACTCCGCGATACCGGCACGCTCTGCCGCTGTTCGGATTTCTTCTTTGGAAGCATCCGGCTTTGCAATGGCAATATTCTCGGCAATCGTTGCATCAAACAGATAGGTGTCCTGCTCCAAAAACGCAATCCTCTGATGCAGCTCCGCAAAGCTGATCTGTTCCAGAGGAATGCCGTTGATCCGGATTTCACCTTCCGTCGGCGCATAAAACCGCAGCATCAGACGCAGAATCGTCGATTTTCCGGCACCCGATGCTCCGGCAATGCCGATCTTCTCTCCCTTCTGAATCTTAAAATTAAAATGATCGAGCACTTTTTTCTCCGTTCCCGGATAGGAAAATGTCACATCTGAAAACTCGATCGTCTGAATTTCTCCGCAGGAAACCGGATGCGCCGGTTCTTCTGTCTCCGGCATCGTATCTTCGATTTTGAAGATCCGTTCTGCCGCACCATACGTTTCCAGAAGACTCGTCACAACAAACGTCAGATTGAACGTCGACGACAGGGATGCCGTTGCCGCAAACGAGATCGCAATCGTTCCGACTGGATGATTGATTCCGCGGGAGGAAAGCACACCCGCGCAGACGAGAATCAGGATTCTGGCAAGATATACAAAGAAATTTGGGAATGAGGCAATCGTCTGGCGGTGTACGGTCAGCCAGAAAGATGCATGGTTCACATTCTGGTTTGCCTCGTCAACCTCCTTCATCCGCCGGGAACCCGCACCGAAAATCTGAATATCACGGATACTGTAAACGCTCTCCAGGATTTTCGATTTCAGTACACCGAGCTGTTCGCGGTACCGCATGCCGATTCCTCTTCCTGCTTTCAGGGCAATCAGCGGCAGTACAACACTGATCATTACATAAATCGGGATCAGTACCCAGGCGTACAGCGGATTGACGCAATAGGCCAGAACGACTGTCGTCACTGGGAGAAGAATAACCGTAAACATCGGGCCGATTGTGTGTGCGAAGAAAAACTCCAGGGTTTCGATGTCGGATACCGCGATATTCATGATGTCTCCGGTTTCCCTTCCAATCAAATACGCGGGAGATACACGGTCGATCGCTTCATACAGATGCACCCGCATTTTCGCGAGAATGCCGTATGCGCCAAGATGTGAAAAGACGCCTTCCAGATAACGGCAGAACGCAATCAGCGCCGCGCAGAGAACCGTGAGGGCCGCATACCGTGCCGTGCCGCTGCAAAAGCCGGCTGCCGCAAGGAGCCACAGCGCGCCGAAGCCCATCAGCCCCATATGGGAAAGGGCACCGATGATGCTGGAAAGAGTGGAAATGACAAGATAGTTCCGGATCGGTCTTCCGATCGCCAGAAGCCGGCGGTTCATTTCGGGAATCGAATATGCAAATTTCCGTTTCATGCTGTTTCCTCCTCCATATTTTTCTGACGCACCACGAGTTCGCGGTACAGGCCGTCCTGCTCCATCAGCTCTGCGTGGCTGCCGCTCTGTGCAACACGGCCTTTTTCCAGTACATAAATGCAGTCCGCATTCTGGACAGATGCCATGCGGTGCGAGATGATGATCAGCGTCCGCGTCTGTGCCAGCTGGCCGATCGTTTTCCAGATCTCGCGCTCACTCTCCGGATCGACACTGGATGTCGCCTCATCAAAAATCATATATTTCGCCCGGGAGAGCAGTGCGCGGGCAATGCCCATCTTCTGGCGCTGGCCGCCGGAAAGCGATGCACCTGCATTTCCAACCTCTGCATCGAGGCCTTTCGGAAGCGACCGCACAAATGAGCCAAGACCGGCCTCATCGAGAGCTTCCATCATGGCATTATCGTCCGCATCCGGATCGGCGAGCTGCAGATTTTCGCGGATCGTACCGGAGAACAGATTCACCTGCTGCGGCACCATTGCTATCTTCTTTCGCACTTCTTCCGGCTTCTGCGCCAGATAATCGGTTCCTTCCAGATAGATGTGGCCTTCTTTCGGATCACAGAAACGCATCAGAAGCGATGCGGTTGTGGATTTTCCGCAGCCGGACAGGCCCACCAGTGCCGCGACAGAGCCTTTCGGGATCGTAAGTGACACATCCTGCAGTGCACGGCTTCTTCCTTCATAACCGTAGGAAACGTGCTCCATGCGGATGCCCTCAAAATAGCTGGCATCCTCCGGCAGGGACTTATCACACGGCCGCGTCGTATCCATTTCAAGAATCTCCTCCACCTTTCCCGCAGCGGAAATCGCGGTCAGTGCGCTGTGGGAAGCGTTCATCAACTGCCGGATTGAGGAAAAATAGCTGTAGGACAGCATCAGCACAACGAGTGCCTGGGAAATGGTAATCGAACCCACTTCGACTCTCGAAGCGGAATGGACAAGGGCCGCCACAATGGCCGCATAGATCAGTCCTTCTGTCACCAGAAAGGATGTAAAATTGATCTTCATAAAACGGTTGATGTTCTGATTCAGGATCTCTGCCTTTTCGCCGAGAACCTCTGCGTGTTCCCTGTCCCGGTCAAACAGTTTTAATGTGGTCAGACCGCGCAGACTGTCCATATAGTAGCCTGTCATATCATCGAGTGACTTCCAGTATACCTTCCGCAGTTCCTCGATCCGTCTGCGGAACACATTGTGCAGCGGAAGCAGAAACAGGGAAACAACAAGCAGCAGAACCGCGGTCGGAAGCGAAATGTCTTTCAGATGGAAAAACAGGTAAACCGGCGCAATTACGCTGAAAATCAGGCTCGGCAGATAGGTGCTGTAATACATCTGCATCTGCTCTACCGCGTCGACGGACGCCGTAATCGCAGAAACCGGCCCGATTTTTTCAATGCCGCCTGCATCGAGCTCCAGTACCTTGGAAAAAATGATCCGGCGCATATTTGTCCGCGCTTTCGCTGCCGTTTTGTATTCCAGCAGTCCCTTCGCCAGCTGTGCAAGGAACGTGACAACCGCGGCAAAGAGTGCGGCTGCCACCGCCTGCCATGCCGTACTTAAAATTTTCTGCGGCGCAAACAGATTCCCCAGAAAGCCTGCAATAATCTCTGCCAGTGCCGTCGTTCCAACCAGAATCAGAAAACTCATCCCGGCAATCGCTGCAATCCACCCCCACAGCCCGCGCGCGAGCTTCAGGAGCGTTTTGTTCATCAAAAGCATGATTCTTTTTCCCTCCCATTTTTATGATCCAGGTTAGTTTTTGCTAACTATCGATGTTAACTTTAGACAGGTTTCCCTGTCTATTT
>OLSF01001351.1_pt1 | contig 22302 bp, 21 predicted proteins | sample 1672301 | NCBI WGS metagenome assembly OLSF01 (sample SAMEA3136669, study PRJEB25190) | human gut metagenome | biome: human gut; feature: human-associated habitat; material: faeces | place: Austria | collected 2013
CTTGGCAGGCGGGCCATCGCCCGCAGCCGCATGAACCGCGTGTGCCTGATGCTTCCACACATTGCTTCCATGGTCCGAAGAACAGCTCTGCACGCTCGTCTCTTTGCTCAATGCCTCGCTCTGCTGCCTGTTCGTGCATTTCTGGATGAAAAAGCGGGCAAGGGAAATCTTCGGGAGTCTCTCACCCCGCTTTTCCCTGCTGTTAGCTGCCTATCCGGCTCTGTTTCTCTTCATCCAGCTGACCGGCGAGCGCGCCCTGTTTCCTTACGGCATTCCATCCGGTCAGAGTCGGAGTCTCCTTCTTTTCTTTCTCATTCTCTGTGTCAGTCTGCTGCTGCTCTATATGCTGACCTTAAACAGCACCGCGCAGATCGTGAAACGCAAACAGACTGAGGAAGAGCTGACCTTTGCCCGCCAGATGATCAGCAAACAGCGGGAGCACTACAATCAGACTCTGGACTACATTGAACAGGTCCGTATCATCCGGCATGATTTCCGGCACCGGATTTGCCATGGCAAACAAAATACCATCGCGGTTCATTGAGGCAACCATTTCTTCTGTTACGATTCCCGGAGCGGAAACGCCTACGAAAATGTCAGCGTCGACAAAGGCATCGGCAAGACTTCCCTCTTTGCCGGATAAATTGGTAACTTCCATCATTTCTTTCTGCATCCAGTTTAAGTCCTTACTGTTTTTACTTAAAATACCGGATTTATCGCAGAGTGTTACATCCTTAAATCCATAGCGGAGTAAAAGTTTTGTGATAGCGATTCCTGCGGAACCGGCACCGTTTACAATGACTTTACAGTCTTCTTTTTCTTTGTTCACTACTTTTAATGCATTGATGATTCCCGAGAGAACTACGATAGCTGTTCCGTGCTGGTCGTCGTGGAAAACCGGGATGTCAAGTAATTCTTTTAAGCGCGTTTCGATTTCGAAACAACGTGGTGCGGAAATATCTTCCAAGTTAATGCCGCCAAAAGCAGGGGCAATATTGACTACGGTTTTGATAATTTCTTCGGTATCCTGTGTATCTAAACAGATTGGAAAAGCATTGACCCCGCCAAATTCTTTGAATAAAACAGCTTTTCCTTCCATAACCGGCATAGCGGCTTCTGCGCCGATGTTACCGAGGCCCAAAACGGCACTCCCGTCGGAAACAACGGCAACCGTATTTGACTTGATGGTATAGCGGTAAGCTTCTTCCTTGTTCTCTGCAATTACTTTACATGGTTCTGCAACACCCGGTGTGTAGGCAATGGCAAGATCTTCTCTTGATTTTACCTCACACTTTGGTGTGGTTGTAATTTTTCCATTCCATTCTTCATGCAGCTTTAACGCTTTTTCACTCTGTGTCATAATATCCTCCATTCTATCTTGTACAAATCCAATAAACATATAACAATAATCATATCATTTTTCAAGGGCAAACACAATAAGTTTCTCTTGTACTTTTTATGGAAAATGGTACAATGAGGATAGGATGGCGTCATGGCGCTAAGGAAAGGAGAAAAAAGGATGACTTACGAAGAAGCAAAGCAGAAATTAATGCCTGTTGGTCAGGAACATTTATTACAATATTTTGAGGAATTGGGAGAAGAGGAGAAAAAGTCACTGTTGAAACAGATTGAAGATTTGGATTTGTCACTTCTTAATTTGATTGAGGGCGGTGTAAAAGAGATACCAAAAGGAAAATTAGAGCCGCTTGGTGCTGTGACATTAGAGGAGATTGCGGCAAAGAGAGAGCATTATGAAGAAATCGGACTTCAGGCAATTTATGACTGCAAAGTGGGTGCGGTTCTTTTGGCAGGCGGACAGGGAACAAGACTTGGTCTGGATAAGCCAAAAGGAATGTTAAATGTTGGCGTGACAAAAGAATTATATCTGTTTGAACAATTAATACATAATTTGATGCAGGTGAAAGAAAAAGCGAATGCATGGATTCCGTTATTTATCATGACAAGTGAAAAGAACAATGACGATACGACACAGTTTTTCAAAGAACACGATTATTTTGGCTATAACAAAGATTATGTATTCTTTTTTGTTCAGGAAATGGCACCGTCAGTAAGCTATGACGGAAAGATTTATATGGAAGGTAAAGCAAAACTTTCAACTTCACCAAATGGAAATGGCGGCTGGTTCTCTTCCTTGGCAAAAGCAGGTCTTTTGGATAAAATCGATGAACTTGGCGTGGAATGGCTGAACGTGTTTTCTGTGGATAATGTACTTCAGAAGATGGCTGATCCGGTATTCGTTGGTGCAACGATTGAGGCAGGCTGTGTGTGCGGCTCAAAAGTAGTGGCAAAGGCAGACCCAAATGAAAAAGTAGGAGTTCTTTGTTTAGAGGATGGAAAACCATCGATTGTAGAGTATTATGAAATGACTGATGAAATGATTCATTCCAAAGATGAAAACGGACGACTGTTATACAACTATGGTGTTATTTTGAACTATCTGTTTAATGTAAAAACGCTGACAAAAATTATGAATGAATATATGCCGACTCATGTAGTGGAGAAAAAGATTCCATATATGGCAGAAGATGGGCAGATGATGAAACCGGAGGAGCCAAACGGTTACAAATTTGAACTTCTTGTTCTGGATATGATTCGAATGATGGACAATTGTTTATCTTTTGAGGTTGAGAGAGAACGCGAATTTGCACCGATTAAAAACAGAACCGGTGTTGATTCTTTGGATACGGCGAGAGATTTGATGAAAAAAAATAAGATTGAATTTTAAAAAGCGTGCAATTTAGCCCAAACACTACTTGACGAACCTTTTTTTATTCGTTATAATAAGGTTTCAGAATTATCGTAAAGAATCATTTGAAATTCGATTATCTGAAATTCGGGCGTTTGAGTTTGATTTCCTAATTATGAGATTAGATTAGTTAAGAGTGGTTGAGAGATGTATCAGCATTAGAAAGGAAGTAATGTATGGATTTTTCAAAAAAAACATTAGTTGAATTGCGCGAGATTGCAAAAGAAAAAGGTTTGAAAGGAATCACGGCATTGCGTAAGCCGGAGTTGATTCAGCGGTTGATGGAAGTTTCCGATGAAACGAAAAGAGAGCCGGAGGTTATGCCAGAGAGAACGATGGAGAGAAAGCCGGTTTCCCAGAGAGCACCGATGGAACGTCAGACAAGACCGGTAAGACAAGACCGCATGGAGCGGAATGACCGTCAGGACAGATACGAACGTCGTCCGATGCGTCGTAATGAAAATGGTTACAGCAACGGCGGTTACAGCAATAATTATAACGGCGGCTATAACAATAACGGTTATAGCAGTTATAACAATAACTATGGCAGCAATAGTTATGAGCGGAACAATAACTACAGCAATAACAATTACAGCAACAATAACTACAGCAATAACAATTACAGCAATAACAATAATTATGGCAATAATAACTATAGCAGCAATAATAATTATGGTAGTAACAGTAACTATAACAGCGGTTATAACAATAATAGCTATAATAATGGCTATGAACGAAAAAATGATTCCTATAGCGATAGAAGAAATGACTCATACAGTGATAGAAATGATAGAAGAAATGATTCACACGGTGAGAGAACATATAATTCGCATGAAAGAACTTATCACTCCGAGAGACCGCAGCATGAACGTGTGTCACAGTCGAACTATTATTACAATAATCGTCCACAGAAGTATCATGATGGGAGCGATGGGCTGATTTCGATTGTTAAGGATCGTCAAATTACGGAGGTACATCCGTCTGAATTGAAAGAATTAGACAGTGGTATTACGAAAAATGGTATTTTGGAGATTATGCCGGAAAATTATGGATTTATCCGCTGTGATAATTTCCTTCCGGGTGAAGATGATGTATATGTAGCACCACAGTTTATTCGTCGTTTTGGACTGCGTACCGGTGACATTATTGAGGGGAATTTAAAAACGAGAAACCAGAGTGAAAAGTTCAGTGCACTGTTGTATATGACAAAAGTAAATGGATATTCACCGACCTATTTGTATAATCGTAAAAAGTTTGAGGATTTGACACCAATTTTTCCGAATAGCAGGATTCATTTGGAAACACCGGGAGCAGGAGTATCGATGCGTATGCTCGATTTGATTGCACCGATTGGTAAGGGGCAGCGTGGTATGATTGTTTCCCAGCCAAAAACCGGAAAGACAACCTTGTTAAAACAGGTTGCGAAAGCAGTTACGACAAACTATCCGAAAATGAAACTGATTGTTCTTCTGATTGATGAGAGACCGGAGGAAGTTACAGATATTAAAGAGTCGATTGAGGGCGAACAGGTAGAAGTCATTTATTCTACATTTGATGAATTGCCGGAAAATCACAAACGTGTATCGGAAATGGTAATTGAGCATGCAAAACGCCTTGTGGAAAGCGGCGAGGATGTAATGATTCTGTTAGACAGTATTACACGTCTGGCAAGAGCTTACAATCTGACCGTGACACCGAGTGGACGTACCCTTTCCGGTGGTCTTGACCCGGCGGCGCTGCATATGCCAAAACGTTTCTTTGGTGCTGCACGAAATATGCGTGAAGGCGGCAGTCTGACGATTCTTGCTACGGCGCTTGTAGATACCGGAAGCCGTATGGATGATGTTGTATTTGAAGAATTTAAGGGAACCGGTAATATGGAACTTGTATTGGACCGCAGTTTATCGGAAAAACGTATTTTCCCTGCGATTGATATTCAGAAATCAAGTACACGCCGTGAAGATTTACTGTTAGACAGTGAAGAACAGGAAGCAGTAGTCAAAATCCGAAAAGCACTTGGCGGTATGAAAGCAGAACCTGCCTTAGAGCAGATTTTGAATTTGTTTAAACGAACCAAGGACAATAAGGAATTCATTGAAACTGTTAAAAAAATGCATTTATAAGTAAAAAGTGCTTGCAATTAAAGGTGGAACATGATATAATGAGCGAGCAGTTTTTGAGCAAGACAATTATCCTTTTATATATAAGGAAAATACAAGTAGTGAGGTGAAATGAACATGAGAGAGGGAATTCATCCGGAATATTACCAGGCAAAAGTGATTTGCAACTGTGGTAATACGTTTGAGACAGGCTCAACAAAAGAAGAGATTCACGTTGAAGTTTGTTCTAAGTGCCATCCATTCTATACCGGACAGCAGAAGTCGGTAGCAGCTCGTGGTGCAATCGATAAGTTCAATCGTAAGTATGGCTTGAAATAGTGGATTGAGAATGTGGGCAGAGTCGGCGTGACTCTGCCCTTTTTTCCATATTTAATGAAAGGAGAGTATTCATGAGGTATTCAAAGCTTGGCGGTCAGGCAGTCATCGAAGGCGTGATGATGAAGCATGAAAAAGAATATTCGGTTGCCGTCCGTAAGCCGGATGGTGGAATTGAAGTGACGAAAAAAGCGACATCGAGTATTCGGGATAAGTACAAAATAGCGTCTCTGCCGATTATCCGTGGAATGGTGATATTTGCTGAGTCTTTGTCGACGGGAATGAAAACATTAAATTATTCGGCTTCTTTTTTTGAAGAGGAGGAAAAAGAGGCGAAAGAAAAAAATGAGAAAAAAGAAAGCCTTGTTATGGGGCTTGTTATGCTGCTTGCTATTGTGCTGGCGGTTGGAATCTTTGTGATTGTTCCATTTCTTATTTCCGAAGCATTGAAACGCCCGGTGCCTTCGCCTCAATTGCGTGGATTGATTGAGGGTGTCATTCGTGTAGCTCTTTTTGTTGCTTATGTGAAACTGATTTCTTGTATGGAAGATATTAAGCGTGTGTTTATGTATCACGGGGCAGAGCATAAATCGATTAACTGCGTGGAAAATGGCAAAGAATTAACGGTGGAAAATGTTCGTATGCAGACGACGGTTCACAAACGCTGTGGAACAAGTTTTCTTTTGATTGTTATGTTTGTCAGTATTTTGTTTTTCATGTTTATTGTAGTAGGAAATGTGTGGCTCCGTATGGTGCTGCGTATTTTATTGATTCCGGTTATTGCCGGCTTGTCTTATGAATTCATCCGCTATGCGGGTGAGCATGATAATAAAGTTATTAATGTGCTTAGTAAACCGGGACTTATGCTGCAGAGCCTTACGACGAAAGAGCCGGATGACTCAATGATTGCGGTGGCAATCGCGGCGGTGGAAGCAGTATTTGACTGGAAAGCCTTTCTTGAGGAAGAAAAAACAGAAAACGAAGAGGAACCGGTAGAAGAGGTTAAGGAAAAGGTTGAGGACGAAATCGAGATTCTCAGCATTGATGATGAGGATGATAAAGAGGAAGATGAAATTTTGAATGCTCTTGACCGTTATTTTGAAGCACCGGAACCATCGGACGAAGAAAAGAAGGAATCAGACACATGACGTGGCAGGAACTTTTAAACGAAGGCGAAAAACGATTATCGAAAAAAGGTGTACCGGAGGCAAAATTAAATGCATGGTATTTATTTTCGGATTGTTTTGAAACGTCAAAGAGCGGTTTCTTTTTAAATCAGGAGTTGGAGACTGAAAGTGAGAAAGCCGAACGTTTTCTTGCACTGATTGCGAAACGGTGCGAGCGGATTCCGCTCGAATATCTGTTAGGCGAAACGGAGTTTATGGGACTTCCGTTTTTGGTCAATGAAAATGTCCTGATACCGAGGCAGGATACTGAGTGTCTGGTAGAGGAAGTGCTGAAAAAATGCGAGGAAGCAGATGTGCTTGATTTGTGTACGGGTTCCGGATGCATTGGAATTAGTCTGGGAAAACTTGGCAACTGTAAGAGTGTAACGCTTTCGGATATATCGGAGGGAGCACTTTTTACAGCGAAGGAAAATGCTAAGAAAAATCAAGTGGATGTCACTTGTATTCAGAGTGATTTATTTGCGGATATCGAAGGTACATTTGATGTGATTGTATCGAATCCGCCATATATTGAAAGTGATGAGATTTTGACGCTAATGCCGGAAGTAAGGGAGTATGAGCCAAGACTTGCCTTAGATGGCAGTGCGGATGGTCTTTTGTTTTATCGGCGCATTATAAAAGAGGCACCGAAATATTTAAAGAAAAACGGTTATTTGTTCTTTGAAATTGGCTGTGAACAGGCAGACGCAGTAAGCGGACTGATGGAAGCGGCAGGGTTCAAAGAAATTACAATAAAAAAAGATTACTGTGGACGAAACCGGATTGTGTTTGGTTTACAGACGGAAATGGTTCGTTAGGAGGAAGCATATGTTTGACAAATTAGAAGATATTTTGTTTCGTTATGATGAAGTGCTCAAAGAATTAAGTGAGCCGGAGGTGCTAAATGACGCATCGAGATATCAGAAACTGATGAAAGAACAGTCAGATTTGGAGCCGATTGTGGAAAAATACCGCGAATATAAGGAGACAAAAGCGGGGATTGAAGATAGTTTGGCGATGCTCGAAGAGGAAACTGACGAGGAAATGAGAGAACTCGCAAAAGAGGAACTCAATGAGTGCAAAGGGAAAATTGACGACATTGAGAATGAACTTCGCATTTTGCTTCTGCCAAAGGACCCGAATGATGATAAAAACGTAATCGTGGAGATTCGTGCCGGTGCCGGTGGCGATGAGGCTGCGTTGTTTGCTGCTGATTTGTATCGTATGTACTGTAAGTTTGCAGAGTCAAACCATTGGAAAGTGGATACAATGAATTCAAATGAAAATGGCATCGGTGGATTTAAGGAAATTGTTTTTATGATTAATGGAACCGGTGCATATTCAAAATTAAAATATGAAAGTGGCGTACACCGTGTGCAGCGAATTCCGGCAACAGAGTCCGGCGGACGAATCCATACTTCGACAGCTACTGTGGCAATTATGCCGGAAGTGGAGGAAGTGGAAGTGGAATTGGACATGAATGATTGTAAATTTGATGTGTTCCGTGCCTCCGGAAATGGTGGACAGTGTGTCAATACGACAGATTCAGCGGTGCGCTTAACTCATATTCCGACCGGCATCGTTATTTCATGTCAGGATGAAAAATCACAGTTAAAAAATAAGGATAAGGCGCTGAAGGTTCTTCGTGCGAGACTGTATGAACTGGAGCGCGCCAAAGCACACGATGCGGAAGCGGAGGAGAGAAGAAGCCAGATTGGTACCGGAGACCGCTCGGAGAAAATCCGTACCTACAATTATCCACAGGGAAGGGTAACGGATCACCGAATTAAACTTACGCTTCACAAGCTGGATTCGATTATCAATGGGGATTTGAATGAAGTTATTGATAGTTTGATTGCTGCGGATCAGGCAGCAAAACTGGCGAAAATGAATCAGAATTAAGTAAAAAGGAGAGGGGATTATGACACGTACGAAATTGTATTCGGAACTTTTTAACAGATATAACCGCGAACGAAGACAGTTTTTTTTAGATTGCAGGGAAGAGAGTGGCAGACAGAATTTAAGAATGTTAAAAAAAATCACGATTTTATTGGTGCCATTTATTTTGTTTGCATTATTCTTTACGCCATTTTTGGTTCGTGGATGGACTATTTCGTTACCGTATTATGTATTGTTTGGATTTGTTGTTTTGACAGCAGGAATTTCAATTTTTTATGCTTCGAGACCAAAGATTCATTATCATGTGGCAAATACAATTTGTACATTATTTATACTGGGGATGTTTATAATAACCGCATGGATTGACATTTTTCCGTGCCGTAATGTCCCGGCTAGTTTCGTGCCTCTGTTACTGATTGTAACACCAACAGTATTTGTTCTTCGCTTTCGATTGATTATACCATTAATGGCAATTGTTGATTTGGTTTACTCAATTGTTGCTCTTTGGTATAAAGTTCCGCGTATTGCCCAATCTGACGTCTTTACGGCATTTATTGGATTGGTGCTCGGTTATATGATGACACTTACGATTGTGCAGCTTCGAATCCGTGATAATAATGCGAAGCGTGAGTATCAGAGACGCTGTATGGTAGACCCTGTTACGGGAATTTTGAATAAGTTTTCATTTGAAAATTCTCTGCGTGACACTTTAAATGCAAGGGATGAGACACATGAATGTGCACTTCTTCTTGTTGATATTGATAATATGAAGCGCATGAATGATGAACTTGGTAAACTTGTCGGTGATATGTTTTTGGAAAATGTTGCGGAGTTTTTGACAAGTATTTTCCGTGGCTCGGATATCATTGGACGTGTCGGCGGGGATGAGTTTATGGTTTATGTCAGAAACTTAAAGAGTGAGGACTGGCTTGCAGGAAAGTGCTCCCGCATCCAGCATGAAATTAAAACAATATCGAATGAGAATGGAAATATTAATATGACTTGCAGTATCGGAGCTGCAGTAGCAGGAAAAGTCCCGGTTTCGTTTGAGCAGATGTATACGCAGGCGGATGACTCGCTTTATAAAGCAAAGACACGTGGCAGAGGTAAATATGTACTGCATTATGTCCATAAGGAAAGGGAAGTGATTCATTAATGAAGCGTTTCGGCAGGAAAAAAGAATTTACAACGACGAGAATTATAGCAGTTGGATTTTTTGTTGCTATTGTAATTGGAACATTTCTTTTAATGCTTCCGCTTTCTTCGAAAACAGGAAAAGTAACGGGAATTGTGGATGCACTGTTTACTTCGACTACATCGGTATGTGTGACCGGCCTTGTGACGGTGCCTACATACGCACACTGGAGTTTGTTTGGACAGGTTGTGATTGCACTTTTGGCTCAGGTTGGCGGTTTAGGTGTAATTACGTTTACTACGATGTTTATGCTGATTCTGCGCCGACGGATTGGCATGAAAGAAAGACTTTTGATTCAGGATGCGTATAACCTTGATACGATTCAGGGGCTTGTTGTTTTGGTGAAAAAAATTTTAAAGGGGACCCTTGTTGTAGAGACAGTAGGTGCCCTTCTTTATATGACAGTGTTTATTCCGGATTATGGCTGGAAGGGAGTCTGGTATTCTGTTTTTAATGCTGTGTCCGCATTTTGCAATGCCGGGATGGATGTAATCGGACCGGATAGTTTGAGCCGTTATGTCGGAAATCCGGTTGTGAATATTACAACAATGGGGCTGATTATTTTAGGAGGACTAGGTTTCCCGGTCTGGTGGAATGTATTGGATGTTATGAAACAGAGAAAACGAAAACGCCGAACCGGAAGGGAATCTTTACATTATTTATCGTTAAATGCAAAACTTGTACTTTTTATGACAGCTTTTTTGATTGTGGTTGGTGCTATTTTGATATTAATTCTTGAATATCAAAATCCGGCAACACTTGGTCCTTTGTCTTTTTTTGATAAAATTCAGGCAGCTTTTTTTCAGTCAGTAACGACAAGAACGGCAGGATTTTGTACCATTTCACAGTCAGGGTTAAATAAGTCGACTGCCCTTGTGTGCTGTCTTTTAATGTTTATTGGCGGGGCACCGTCCGGGACAGCAGGAGGAATCAAAACAACGACGATTGCGGTACTTGTATTAACGGTTGTTTCCATTATTAAGGGGCGTCGTGATACGGAAATGTTTGGACGGAGAGTCAGTGATATGGCGGTGCGCCGTGCGTTGTCGATTTTTGCCGTGAGTTTCAGTGTAATGTTAGGAGCTACAGTCATTTTAGCGGCAGTTCAGCCGGGCAATTTTATTGATTGTCTGTATGAAATTGTTTCTGCCATTGCGACGGTTGGATTAAGCAGAGATTTTACCCCGCATTTGACTACGGTGTCGCGGTTAATTATTATAGTAACAATGTATATTGGACGAATCGGTCCGATTTCGCTTGCCCTGTTTTTTAACTCCAAGCGCTTTGTGAATGTAAAAACGTACCCGAAAGAGCGGGTTTCTGTTGGATAGGAGGAATACGATGAAACGAAAAGAATTTGTTGTGTTTGGCGTTGGTGATTTTGGTATGTATGTTGCGAAAACCCTTGCCAATTCCGGTGCTGCCGTGATGGTAGTGGATAAAGATGAGGAGCGGTTAGAGCAGATTGCTTCGGAAGTGACGCGTACAATTTGTGCGGATGCCACGAACCCGGAAGCGGTAAAACAGTTAGGAATTGGAAATTATGACGGTGCAATTATCGGCGTCGGACGGAGTTTGGAGACCAGTGCTTTGATTACGATGCAGTTAAAAGAGTTGAATGTGCCATTTATCATGGCAAAGGCATCCACTGATATGGAAGGAAGAATTTTGAGCTGTATCGGGGCAGACAAAGTAATTTTTCCTGACCGTGCAATGGGAATCCGTGTTGGCAACGATATTATGAATGGTAATTATTTTGAGGCAATTGAACTCTCGGATGAATATAGTATTGTGGATATGGCAGTGCCGTCAAACTGGGCGGGAAAAACATTGGAGCAGTTAAATATCCGCTCACGCTATGGCATCAGTATTATCGGTATCCGCGGATTGGAAGAGACTAATGTAAATCCATCCGCATCGTATGCACTGCACCCACAGGATGTTTTAATTGTTTTGGGACATAATACAGAGATACAGAAGTTACGGGAGATGAAAGAATGATTGAGTCAGCAGCAAATGCAAAATTTAAGCGCATCCAGAAACTGACGAAGCAGGCAAGAGCAAGAAAAAAAGAAGGTGTCTTTGTCGTAGAGGGATGGAAAATGGTGCGTGAGGCATTGCAGAGAGATTTGGTACAGGAATTGTACTGTGATGAAAAAGAAGAACAAGCATTAGCCAAAGAACTGGCAAAACTGCAAAAACGTCCGGCGATTGAGGTGCTTAAGACAGCGTTATTTAAGCAGATGTCAGACACCGTAAATCCACAGGGGGTTTTGGCGGTTATCACAATGCCGTCTTATGACAGGGAGCAAATGATTTCCTCGGATGAATGTAAGCTTCTCTGCCTCGAAAACATACAAGATCCCGGTAATCTGGGAACAATGTTTCGGACAGCAGAAGGGGCCGGTATGTCGGGTGTTGTTTTGTCGTCCGGCTGTGTAGATTTGTTTAATCCAAAAGTTGTGCGCTCGACGATGGGAGCAATGTTTCGTGTCCCATTTTATATCTGCGAGTCAATGAGCGAGGAGATGAAACAGCTGCAAAATCAGTCATTTCACTTTTATGCCGCTCATTTACAGGGTAAGAAAAACTTCCGCGAGGAAACGTATGATGGACGCATCGGCATCTTAATCGGCAACGAGGCAAATGGACTGAGTGATGAAGTCACCGCCCTCGCCGATAAAAAAGTAATCATTCCGATGGAGGGCGAACTGGAGTCGTTAAATGCAGCAGTGTCGGCTGCGTTGTTGATGTATGAGGTGCAGCGGAATAGGTAGCTATAGTTTCCGTAATTTAGTACAAAAAGTTTGTTTCTCATGGGCCGCTTTCGCTCGTTGAGTTGCGTAGCGGTATGGGCACAGAAACTACCAGTGCCGCATACCGACGCACTCAAAACCCATGAGCCCCAAAACTTTTTGTACTAAATTACTGGAAATTATAGAAAGCTAGCCGTAAATGCTAGGCGCGAAAGCGTTCTGAATTGGTAAGCAACTTGTTTTGGGGCAACATTTAGATAGAGTACAGCGAGAGTTATTTCGCTTTCTGTTGCTCATACTATTGGTGGTAGAGGCATTTTGAAAGACTTATTTGGTACTCCGGTGATTTATGAAGAAAAGATTGTGTAAAGAGGCAGCAGCCAACTTATTTAGGATTCCGGTGATTTATGAAGAAAAAGATTTGCGTAAAGAGGTAGCAGCCAACTTATTTAGCATTCCGGTAATTTATATAGAAAAGATTTGTATGGCGTGGGTACAAATGCGCAAGTATGAGACATGCGTAGTTTGCATGTCGATACTTCTGCGTATTTGTCTAGCGGGAGCGCCCACGCCATGCAAACTTTTCGAATAAAATACGGAAACTAAAAAAATGGCAGCGCCCACGCCACAAACAAAATCTGTTAAAATTTTGACAAAAACCTAATTTTTTAGTATGATAAGGAGAAACAGTGAATAAAATGAAAGGGAGGATTCGAGACGATGTTGACGATTTTTTGGCTTGTACTGGTAGCCATTATGTTGGTAATTGAGATTTTTACACTGGGTCTTACGACAATTTGGTTTAGCCTTGGTGGTGTAGCAGCGGCAATTGCAGCAGGACTTAACAGCCCTTTGTGGTTACAGATTGTTTTGTTTGCCGGCGTGTCGGTTGTGGTTATGGTTTTAGTTCGTCCGTTTGCTGTAAAAGTGCTTGATAAAAGTCGTGTCAAGACCAATATTGATGAACTGCCGGGGCAGAAAGCGGAAGTCATCGAAACAATTGATAATGCAAAGGGAAGTGGCACGGTACGTCTTCGTGGTGTCGAATGGATGGCACGCAGTGTAGATGACACGGTGATTGAAGAGGGAAAGGTGGTAACGATTCAATCGGTTTCCGGTGTCAAGTTACTGGTAAAAGAGTGATAAAAACAGCGCAAAAGCGCGGAATGGAGGCATGTTATGGGAAATGAAATGGAGATTAGCCTGGTACCAATTATTATTATTGCGATTGTAGTAATTATTCTTTGTGTACTGGCATCTTGTATTAAAATTGTGCCACAGGCACATGCGTTTATTGTTGAAAGACTGGGCGGCTATCAGTGTACATGGTCGGTTGGACTGCATTTTAAGGTTCCGATTATTGACAAGGTGGCAAGAAAAGTTCTGTTAAAAGAGCAGGTGATGGATTTCCCGCCACAGCCGGTAATTACAAAGGATAATGTAACGATGCAGATTGACACCGTTGTATTTTTCCAGATTACGGATCCGAAGCTTTTCACGTACGGGGTGGAAAGTCCGATTATGGCAATTGAAAATCTGACAGCGACTACACTTAGAAATATCATTGGTGATTTGGAATTGGACCAGACACTTACGTCACGTGAGACAATTAATACGCATATGCGTTCCAATCTGGATATTGCGACTGACCCGTGGGGAATCAAAGTAAACCGTGTGGAATTGAAAAACATCATTCCACCGAGAGAAATTCAGGACTCCATGGAGAAGCAGATGAAGGCGGAGCGTGAGAGACGTGAATCTATTCTTCGTGCGGAAGGTGAGAAAAAATCGACAGTTCTTGTAGCAGAAGGTAAAAAGGAGTCTGCGATTTTGGAAGCGGAAGCAGAAAAAGAAGCAGCAATCCTTCGTGCAGAAGCAAAGAAAGAAGCAATGATTCGCGAGGCAGAAGGTAAGGCTCAGGCGATTGCAGAAGTCCAGAAAGCGACAGCAGAAGGTCTGAAATACTTAAATGAAGCTGCACCGACGGAATCAGTTCTGACCTTGAAGAGTTTGGAAGCATTTGAAAAAGCAAGTGACGGCCAGGCAACCAAAATTATCATTCCATCGGAAATTCAAGGGATTGCAGGACTGGCAAAATCCGTGATTGAAACATGTAAAGAAAAATAACACAGAGAAAAGAGTGAAAAAATGAATTTACAAGGAAGAAACTTTTTGACACTAAAGGATTTTACACCGGAAGAGATTCGCTATTTTCTGGATACAGCAAAAGAGTTGAAGGAAAAGAAGAAAAATCATGTTCCGATGAAAGAATTTGAAGGACGAAATATTGCCCTGATTTTTGAAAAAACAAGTACGAGAACACGCTGCTCGTTTGAAGTCGCAGCACATGATTTGGGAATGGGTGTGACATACTTAGATCCAAGTGGTTCCCAGATTGGCAAGAAAGAAAGTATTGCGGATACGGCACGCGTGCTTGGACGTATGTTTGACGGTATTGAGTACCGTGGCTTTGGACAGGAAATTGTTGAAGAACTGGCAGAGTATGCCGGTGTGCCGGTTTGGAACGGATTGACGAATGAATATCATCCGACCCAGATGCTTGCTGATCTTCTTACCATTGAGGAGCAGTTTGGACATTTGGAAGGAATCCGTCTGACTTATATGGGAGATGCCCGTTATAACATGGGAAATTCTCTGATGATTGCGTGCAGCAAGATGGGAATGCATTTTACTGCCTGTGCACCAAAAGAATATTTTCCAAATAAAGAACTGGTCGCCTTGTGTGAAGAATATGCAAAGACGAGCGGTGGCAGCATTACTCTCACAGAAGATGTAAAAGAGGGAACCAAAGATGCAGATGTTCTTTATACCGACGTATGGGTTTCTATGGGGGAGCCGGATGAAGTCTGGAAAGAGAGAATTGAGGCATTAAGCCCTTATCAGATTAACAAAGCGGCAATGGATAATGCAAAGGACACCGCAGTGTTTATGCATTGTCTGCCGGCATTCCATGATTTGAAAACGAAGATTGGAAAAGAAATCTATGAAAAATATGGATTGACGGAAATGGAAGTAACAGATGAAGTGTTTGAAAAATATGCTGACGTGGTATTTCGCGAGGCAGAAAACCGCATGCACACAATTAAAGCGGTTATGTATGTGACACTTCCGAGGTAAAGCAACGAAAGGAGCCAATATGAGCAATAACTTAAACGCCGGATATCGAAATGAGTGGTTACATAAGATGGCATCGGTGTGTGAAGCGAGCAGCACCATTGACTCTACTCTTTATGAAAAATATGAAGTAAAGCGCGGACTCCGTGATTTGAATGGACGTGGTGTATTGACCGGCCTCACAGAAATTTCAGAGATTCAATCAACAAAAATTTCCGATGGGGTACAAGTTCCCTGCGATGGTAAATTATTTTATCAAGGCATTGATATTGAGGAGATCGTGGATGGGTTTCTATCTGAAAAACGGTTTGGATATGAGGAAGTTGTGTATCTTCTGATTTTTGGAAAACTGCCGAATGAATCTGAACTGGAAGAACTCAAGGACATGTTAGCCAATTATCGTCAAAGCCTGCCAACCAGCTTTGTACGTGATATTATTATGAAAGCACCAAGTGTTGACCTTATGAATACACTTGGACGAAGCGTTCTTACGTTATATTCCTATGACGACAGAGCAGACGATATTACTACGGAAAATGTGTTGCGCCAGTGCTTGCAGTTAGTAGCACTGTTTCCGATGTTTGCGGTATATGGTTATCAGGCGGCATGCTATTTCCATGAAGGAACGAGTTTCTTCCTACACCCGCCAAAAGCGGAGTATTCCACCGCAGAAAATATTCTGCATATGCTTCGTCCCAATAGTAAATTTTCACCGTTAGAGGCAAAGATTTTGGACATTGCCCTTGTGCTTCATGCGGAGCATGGCGGTGGTAATAACTCGACATTTACGGACCATGTAGTAACTTCATCCGGAACCGATACCTATGCGGCAATTTCGGCAGCACTCGGTTCGCTGAAAGGACCAAGACATGGTGGAGCGAATAAAAAAGTATCGCAGATGTTTGACGATATGAAACAGAAAGTCAAAAACTGGGAAGATGAGGATGAAGTAGAATCGTATTTGATTGCCCTTCTGAATCAGCAGGCATTTGACCGTGCCGGTTTGATTTACGGTATGGGACACGCGGTGTACTCAATTTCTGACCCACGTGCGAGAACGTTCCGCAAATTTGTCCAGAAACTTGCCGATGAAAAGGGGCTTCAGAAAGAATTTGCCCTTTACAATCTGGTCGAAAAACTGGCACCAAAAGTGATTGCGAATGAGCGTCATATTTATAAAGGTGTTAGTGCCAATATTGATTTTTACAGCGGACTTGTATATAGCATGCTGGGGATTCCGCATGAGCTCTATACGCCTATTTTCGCAATTGGACGTATCGCCGGCTGGAGCGCACACCGTTTAGAGGAACTTGTCAATGCCGGGAAAATCATTCGTCCGGCTTATAAAGCGGTGGCAAAACACAAACCATATACACCGTTAAGTGAACGGGATTAGGAGGTTTTCCATGCAGGAAGAACAGATTTTGTGCGCGTGCAGTGCCTATGAGCAGAAATATTATTTAAATCCGCGTTATGCATCGCTTCCATCTGTGATTCAGGATGAACTGCAGATTATGGCGGTGACGATGACGGAAGATGTTGGCGGTGTATTTACCATGGAATTTGATGAAGATGGCTCCCTTTATATGTCTACGACGGCAAAGGAAAATGATTTCTTCTATGATGAAATCGGAAGCCATTTGAAAATCAAACAATACCGTGTAAAATACGCAGAACTTTTAGAAAATTTAGAGACTTACTATAAAACATTTTTTATTGACGGAGTGAACGAATGAAATCATTTACTCTGAATGGGGGCTATTATGTTACTGGCGATTGATATCGGAAATACAAATTTGACATTTGGACTTTTTCAAGGAGAAAAAATTCTGCATAAGTTTCGGCTGACAACCAGTCTGCCGAGAACTTCCGATGAGTTTGGTGTCCAGATCGTGGAGCAGTTATCCCACAAAGATGTCTCCGCGGACGACGTTGAGGATGTCATTATCTGCTCCGTTGTGCCAAAGATTATGTATTCTCTGACAAGCGGTGTAAAAAAATATCTTGACTGTGATCCGATGATTGTGGGTAATGGCACAAAATCGGGTATCCGCATTGCAACGACAAATCCGATGGAAATCGGAGCAGACCGTGTGGTCGATGCGGTCGGTGCTTACTTTTTGTATGGCGGGCCGGTGTTTGTCATTGATTACGGTACGGCTACGACATATGATTTGGTGACGGAAGACGGTGCATTTGTTGCAGGTGTCACGGCACCCGGTATAAGAATCAGTGCGAAAGCACTTTGGAGCAATGCGGCGAAACTTCCGGAAATTGAAATTATAAAACCGGAGTCGATTATGGCGAAAACCACGATTACAAGTATGCAGGCAGGTCTTGTGTATGGAACGATTGGACAGGCGGAATATATCATTGATAAGTTCCGTGAGGAATCGGGTTACCAGAATATGAAAGTTGTGGCAACCGGCGGGCTTGGACGCATTATTTCAGAGGGCACCGATAAGATTGATATTTATGATTCAGAGCTGACCTTACAGGGCATGCGTCTGATTTATGAGAGGACGAAAAAGAGTGAAGATGGGAAGTAACAAACTGAAAATCGGCAATGTAAGCTTAGATGGCAATATTGTATTAGCACCAATGGCAGGGGTTACGGACCTGCCATTTCGTCTGCTTTGCAAAGAGCAGGGAGCGGATTTAATCTGCACGGAAATGGTGAGTGCAAAAGGCATTTTTTATAATAATAAAAATACCGAGGATTTGCTTCGGATTGATGACAGGGAACGCCCGGTATCGCTGCAGTTATTTGGCTCGGACCCGGATATTATCAGTGAGATGGCAAAGAAAATCGAGCATCGGAATTTCGATATTTTAGATATCAATATGGGATGCCCTGTGCCAAAGGTTGTGAATAATGGCGAGGGTTCCGCCCTCCTCAAAAACATTCCGCTTGCGGCAAAAATTATTGAGAAAACGGTAAAAGCGATTGACAAACCGGTGACGGTAAAGTTTCGCAAAGGATTTGGTGCGGACGAAGTGCAGGCAATCGAGATGGCAAAGGCGGCGGAAGCAGCAGGCGCAGCGGCTGTGGCAGTACATGGCAGAACGAGAGAACAGTATTACAGCGGAAAGGCTGACTGGGAAATAATTGCCAAAGTGAAAGATACAGTGTCAATTCCGGTCATTGGAAATGGAGATATTTTTACGCCGGAGGATGCGAAAAATATGATGGAGCAGACAAATTGTGATGGTGTGATGATTGGCCGCGGCGCACAGGGAAATCCATGGATTTTTCATCAGATTAAGACATATTTAGAAACGGGAATGGTACCGGAAAAACCACCTTTTTCCGAAGTGTGCCGGATGATTCTGCGCCATGCAAAAATGCAGATTGAGTGGAAAGGCGAAAAACGCGGCATGCGTGAGATGCGGAGCCATGCGGCGTGGTACACCGCAGGTTACCCACATTCGGCTTCTCTGCGTCGTGCGATGAACACGGTGGAGACGTATGAGCAGTTAGAGGAACTATTTTCCATTTAACAGAAAAATCACAACTTTATGTCCGAATTATTAAAGTATGAACACAGGCTGTCCATACTTTTTCTTTAGATTAAAGGTAGAAAATGTAAAGAATACGATGAGTAGTATGACAAGTTCCATGAACGACATGATTGATACCGTTTCCATTGCGATTGCGTTTATCGCCGGCATTTCCCTTTTAGTAGGTGGAATCGGCGTTATGAATATTATGCTTGTTTCCATTACCGAGCGTACCAGAGAAATCGGTACGCGCAAGGCGCTTGGCGCAAAGAACAGCTCCATCCGCCTGCAATTTATAATAGAAGCGGTTATCCTCTGCTTGCTGGGAGGCGTCTTTGGGATTATCTTAGGATTTATTCTCGGAGCCGTCGCCGCTTCCCTCCTGGGCTATGCGGCATCCGCTCCGGTGGCTGCCATTATTGGTTCCGTTGTATTTTCCATGATTATCGGCGTGTTCTTTGGTTACTATCCGGCGAACAAGGCGGCGAGACTCGACCCGATTGAAGCACTTCGCTATGAGTAGAAAATAGAAAATCATAAAAAAGAAAGTCATATTTACCTGTACCCGCAGGTAGATGTGGCTTTTTTTTGAAGTAAAAACCGACCAAATGTGGTATTCTTTTATCTAATAGTTGTAGTACTTAATTTCAAGGCCTTGGAAGAAAGGAACATACCATGGACAAAAAACTTGTGTTACAAGCGAAAAAGCACGACAAAGAAGCCTTTGTGAAACTGGTGGAGAATTATCAGGTGAGTATGTATAAGACCGCAATTGCTATTTTGCAAAATGACGAGGATGCGGCAGATGCCATACAGGAAACGATTCTTATCTGCTGGGAAAAAATAGGTTCTTTGCGAAATGCTAAATTTTTTAAAACGTGGATGACTCGGATTTTAATTCACCGGTGTTATGCGATTTACAATGAAAATAAGCGGACGGTTACGGCAGATAATTTCCCGGATATCATGGACTGCTCGGATAAATACGGAGAAATCGAGTGGCAGGAAATGCTTGGTTTTCTAAATGAAAAGCAGCGGATTGTTGTGGAACTTTATTACGGGCAGCAGTTTAAAGTTCGGGAAATTGCGGGGGCACTGCAAATTGGGCAAAGTGCGGTAAAAAGCAGGTTGCAGTCAGCGAGAAAGACTTTGGAGCAATTTTATGAGATTGGGAAAGAAGCATCACCTAACAGCGACGGACGCTTATGAATTGGAGGAATTTATTATGGATAGATTTACAAAATGGCTTGGCAATATTCGGAGAACGGATGAGGTGCCGGATGCGGTAAAACAGACGATTTGTGATACATTGCAGAATCTGCCGGATGCACCGGAGAGAAAAATTGAAGAACGCACGTGGAAACGTCTGGCGGTGGCAGCTTGTGTTGTTATTTTGATATGCGGCAGCGTGCTTGCGGTAAATCCGTCACTTGCGGCAAATCTTCCGATTCTTGGAACCATTTTCCAAAAGGTAGAGAAGGGAGTTATTTACTCCGGTGAGTATAAGGATGCGAAAAAGATTACACAGGAAAAGGAAAACCATTTAAGTGCACAAAGCCAAGGGATTAAACTGACGGCGTCGGAAGTTTACTGCGATGGATTTTCTGTGTATGTTACGATGAAAATGCAGGCAGAGCAGATGGATTTTTCAAAGGAAGGAAATCGAATCTGTGTGAAAACGCAGTATAGTTTTGGAAAACAGATGTCAAAAGAAGATTCCGACATTTTGATGGATGGAAAATGTGTTGACAAGCATACGTTTATCGGAATGATGAAATTTGATAAAGAGGATGTCATTAAGAAAGACGGAACTCTTCGGATTCGGATTTTGACGGTTTATCTTCAGGATAAAGAGCAGTCTATCTGCGGTTCATGGAATTTTGAAATCCCGTATACGGTTTATAAAAAAGGGAGTAGAGAGATTGCAGTCAATAAAAAGCTAAACAGTCATTTGGCAGTAAAAAGTGTGTTTGTTTCCCCTTATCAGATTGTTGTGTTTACAAAGGAGAACGGAGGCGTGCACAGCCAGATTGCATTGTTTGATCAGAACGGCGAGAAGATTTCTTTTGAAGAAATTGGTGAGAAAAAAGGTCCATGGGAGCAGAAAATTTATGCAAGGAGAGGGCGTGTGATAACGAAATTGTATGGTTATGTCACAACGGCAGATAACCTCAAATTGTATCGCGCAAAAACAAGGAAAGAAGCAAAAAAACTTTCCAAGTATCAGTTTTGTGTGGATATTTTGTAGGGGAAATTAAGAAGTAAACTTGATAGAAAGTGAGGCAGCGAATGAAGAAAATAGGTATAGCAGTCATAATACTGGTGGTAATAGGCGTGGCGGTTGCCGCGGGTGTTTTTATCACAAGAAATCCAGAGACGACAAAAGTAGAACAGAAACACGAAAAGATAAAAAAGGAAGGAAAAGCGTATGCCGGCAAATACCGGATGAACATATTGCTTGACACCAAAAACAAGGTTCTTTCCGGAACGGTCCGTGCGACACTAAAAAATGCGACCGATGATGATTTGAAGAGTATTTGCGTGCGCAATTGGGCAGCTGCTATTTTGCAGGAGAAAACGAACCAGAAAAAGAAAGCGTGCAAAACCGAGATAACCTTGGCAAGAATCGGAGGACACACTTTGCAGATTGATAAAAAAGAAGATGCATCAGTTCTTTATTTATCCGATAAGAACCGGGTTTTAGCACCGGCCCGCGAGTGTGTAACTGTTGAATTTTCATTCCGCACCGAGATTCCAAAACAGAAAAACCGATTTGGCTATATCTCTTATGACGGGCATGAAATGTATCAGCTTTCGTTTTGTTTTCCCTGTATCTCTCGCTATCAAAAGGGGGCGTGGAACGAAAATCCTTATGTGGGTGACAACGATGAGACGTATGTGTATGAGGCAGCAGATTATGAAGTTACATTCCGGCATCCGAAAAAATACACGATTGCAGCAATCGGCACGCAGCACTCTGTGCAGGATGGAACAACGATTACCGGCAAAAAGTTAAGAGAGTTTGCAGCGGTTTTGTCGGATGATTTTTGCCGGCTGGATGCGAAGACTGGCAGCACAACGATTTCAATTTTGGGACCAAATTATGAGAAAAATCAGAGCTATTACAAATATTCCATGCAGCTTGCGAAAGAGGCAGTCCGTATTTTTTCGGAAAAGATAGTTTCGTATCCGTTTTCACAGTTAAAAATCGTGCACTGCTTTATGAACAGCGCGATGGAATATCCGGGGCTTTGCATGATTGGCATGCCGGATGTGAAGGACTTTAGCCAAATTGACAAGGATTCCTATGGGGAACTGGAAGCACATGTTCCGCATGAAATCGCCCACCAGTGGTTTTACGCTGCAATCGGTAATGACTCGTACAAGGAGCCGTGGCTTGACGAGGGCTTTTGCGAGTTTTGCGAAGACGTGTTATTCCCTTATTATG
>OLSF01001358.1_pt1 | contig 22217 bp, 19 predicted proteins | sample 1672301 | NCBI WGS metagenome assembly OLSF01 (sample SAMEA3136669, study PRJEB25190) | human gut metagenome | biome: human gut; feature: human-associated habitat; material: faeces | place: Austria | collected 2013
TGCCGCACCTCGCTCGCCGTATCGGCACTTAGAATTATGCGGTATTGCCTTTATTATAAAGCATTCAACCGCCCCTGTAAACAAAAAAAGGCACGGCCCATTGGCCATGCCCGATATATGATAGAACTTATTCTTTGTCCTTCAACTCACCCCGGCAGCGGTACAGCGCGCCCAGGATGAACACGAAGCAGATCACCCAGGTGACCGGCTCACAGAAGCAGACCGCCGTGTAGCCCACCGCGGGCACGATCCACACGCCGAAGATGACCTTGCCGATGAGTTCCAGTCCGCTGGCCAGCAGCGGCTCGATGGTGTGCTGGATGCCCTGCAGCATGTTCCGCACGATGACCAGCACCGCCATGGGCGGGATGACCGGGGCGCTGATCTTCAAATATAGCACCGCGTTGGAGATGATGACCTCGTCGTTGGTGCCGGTGATGGCCCGCACCGCCGGATCGCTGAGGAAGAACACGAACAACATCACGAACACCCACCACACAAAGTAGATGCCCAGCGCCGTGGTCACGCCTTTCATGATGCGGCTGCGGTGTCCCGCACCCAGGTTCTGGCTACTGTAGGTGGCCACTGCGATGCCCAGCGCACCGCCGGGGATAAAGAACAGTTCCGCAAAGCGGCGGGCGGCGACCTGAGCCGCGATGTAGGTGCTGCCCAGCGCATTGATACTGCTTTGCAGTACCACACTGCCGATGTTGTAGATGGCGCTCATCAGGCCCATGCTTAGGCCTGCCCAGAACATATTGCCGGCAAAGTTTTTGCCGTTGGCAAAGGCGTTGCGGGTAAAATGCAGGGCCGGGTAATTGCGGATGATGTACCACCCGCACAGCACCGCACTGATGCCCTGGGCTACCACGGTGGCGGCCGCCGCGCCGCCCACGCCCAACTGCAGCGGGCCCATAAAGGCGATGTCCAGCCCGATGTTGAGCACCGTGCTGAACAGCAAAAAGTACAGCGGCGTCAGGCTGTTGCCAATGGCCCGCAGCAGGGCGGCTTCCATATTATAAGCCATCGTCAGCGGGATGCCCAGCAGAATCAGCGTCAGGTAGGCAAGGGCCCCATCTATCGACGCTTCCGGCACCTGCAGCAGCACCAGCAGCGGACGGCGCACACCAACGAAAACCACCGTCAGCACAGCAGCCGTAGCCCCGGCCAGCGCCAGCATCCAGGCCGTGGCGCGGCGCACGCCCTTTTCATCACCTGCGCCAAACAGGCGGCTGACCGTCAGCGCCAGACCGTTATTCATGCCGAAGGCGAAGTTCATGATAAGGCCGTACAGGGCAGCTGTAGCCCCGATTTCCGCCAGGGCAGCGTCCCCCAGGATATGCCCGGCCAAAGCGGTATCCGCCAGATTATAGAACTGCTGGAGCAGGTTGCTTAAAAACAGCGGTGCCGAAAAATTCAGCAGCAGCCGTACCGGGTCGCCCCGGGTCATATCGGTAACGCGGCTTTGCGCGGTAGCCATAATGCGTACATCTCCTTATACAAAAAGGGCAAAATCAAAGACCAGTTTATTGTATCACGCCGCCACAGCCCATACAAGAGAAAAAAGCGCCCGGTTTAGACAAATATCCCGCCAAAATGCTTTTTACCCTCTCTTGTTCCCAAATTTAACGATTCAAGGAAATTGTAATCGCTTGCGGGCAATTGTGCAGAAAAGACACAAGCCTGGCCGAAATTTTGTGTAGGAAATAACAGATGCCGTAAATTCTCGTCATTTTGTTAGAAAGCCCTGTTATTATCTTGTCAAATCCGAGAATTGCATCGGTTTTTGGGGTGTGCTATGATGAGTATGTTGAAAGCACTTACAAAGTGTTGCATCCCACAGGAGGTATTTCTTGACTATTTATGATATAGCCCGGGAAGCCGGGGTCTCGATTGCCACGGTCTCCCGGGTGATGAACGGCGGCAAGGTGGGCAAAGCCACCCGCATCAAGGTGCAGGCCGTGCTGGACAGCTGCGATTACCAGCCCAGCCAGGTAGCGAAAGGCCTGGCCACCCGGCAAAGCCGCTGCGTAGCCGTTATGACGGTGGACATCCGTGATGTACACCACGCCGCCATCGCCTATGAGATCGAGCGCACGATGGCCACCGCCGGGTACAGCACCATCCTGTGCAACCTGGGCGGCACCCCCGCCCGCACCGGCGAGTATCTGCGTACGCTGAACGCCCAGCAGATCATTGGCGTATTCTTCGTCGGTTCCATATTCGTGACACCACAGTGCCGCGAGTACATTGCCAAATATGTTCCCAATATTCCGATTTTGTTTGCCAACGCGGTTCTGCCGCTGCCCAACGCCTACGGTGTCCTTTCCGATGAGGAAGACGGCACCTACCACGCCGTCAAGCGGCTGGCCCAGGCCGGGCGGCGCAACATTGCCTTTGTCAATGATGACGAGACCGAGAGTGAGGCGCACAAGCTGAACGGCTACCGCCGTGCCATCCGGGAATACGGTTTGACGGAGCGCTGCTACCGGGCCGAACGTTCCATCGAGGGCGGTCAGTTCGTGACCACACACATCCTGCAGCAGGACCCAAACACCGATGCTATCGTCTTTTCCGAGGATACCACCGCCGTGGGCTGCCTGCACGCGCTGCAGGTCACCGGCAAGCGCATCCCGGACGAAGTCGCCGTCATTGGCTGCAACAACAGCGTCTACTGCACCATCTGCTACCCGCAGCTGACCTCCATCGACAACAGCCTGCACGAGACCGGCCGCATGGCCGCCAAGCAGATGATCCGCCTTTTAAACCACGAATCCGATGTGGAAAAGACCATCTGCCTGCCCTGCCGGTTGGTTCTGCGGGATACCACCCCGCCGATGCTGTAGGCCGCAGGCGAAGCAGACATTTTCTTTAGGCAACACCGCACAATTCCCGCCTGACGGCTTAAGCACCGCTCCGGCGGATCTCCGCGCCAAGAGCCGCCGCAAGCGGCGGTTGCGCTCCGAAGCGCCTCGCTGCGGCTCGGTGTGCGGCACGGCATCTGCGTTGCCAAAATGCTCGATAAGACATCCAGTATTATCTGCGCTTTTGGCTTAGCAGCTGCCGCACCTCGCTCGCCGTATCGGCACTTAGAATTATGCGGTATTGCCTTTACTTACCAACCACATCCCAATGCTTATCGTTGTGGTTCAGCACTTCGCAGCCGGTCTCGGTGACAAGGACCAGATCCTCCACACGCACGCCGAACTCTCCCGGCAGGTAAACGCCCGGCTCGATGGAGAAGATCATGCCCGGGCGCACCTCGGTCCGGTTGGCACTGCTGACATCGCCCTTCTCGTGGTCGGTCTGGCCGATGAAGTGGCCCAGACGATGGTTGAAATACTCGCCGTAACCGGCCTCGGTGATGAGGTCACGGGCGGCGGCGTCCAGGTCGCACAGCTTTACGCCCGGCTTGATAAGGGCCTCGGCGGCCTCGTTGGCGCGGCGCACCAGATCGTGCACGGCGGCCTGCTTCTCGGTGGGCTGGCCGCAGAACCAGGTGCGGGTCATGTCGCTGCAATAGCGGTCCTTCACACAGCCCATATCAAACAGCACGCAGTCGCCCTCTTTCAGCACGGTGTCGTCCGGCTCGTGGTGGGGGTCGGCGGCGTTGGCTCCGAAGGATACGATGGTGGTAAAGCTGGGGCCTTCGCAGCCATGGGCGCGGAACCGGGCGTCGATGAACTCGGCCACCTGGCGCTCGGTCATGCCGGCCTTGACGTAGTGCTTGGCTTCCTCGTTGACCAGGTCGTTGATGTGGGAGGCCGTGCGCATAAGCTCCTGCTCGGCCTCATCCTTGCAGGCGCGGCAGTTATCCACGCAATCGCTGGCCAGTTTTACCGGCATAGCGGGGTGGGCTTCCATCAGCGGGATCAGGAACCTGGCGGGCCATTCCTTATCGATGCCCAGCGGCTTGCCGGCATCCACCACGACGGCAATTTGCTCAACAGGCGCGTCGGTGTCGGTATGCCAGATAGCCTGGCACGGCGGGTTGGGCACGTTGAACAACTTATTCAAAAAAAGCGTGGGTTCGCCTGCTACCGGCAGGTAGAGGGCCAGCAGGCGCTCGTAGGGTTCCACGGCTACGCCGGTCAGGTACCACACGCTCTTGGGGTCACATACGATCATCTGGGTCAGGCCGCAGCTTTCCAGCGCGGTACGCACCCGGGCGATACGTTCAGCATGAATCCTTTCCATTAAAATCATCATCCTTTCCTTGGCATTATAACATGGTTAGCCACGGCTTGCAATTCTTATAAAGAGCCTGTACAATAAAATTACGAGGTGATGTTTATGAAACTGATGATCGCATCGGACCTGCACGGGTCCGCTTACTATACCCATCAGCTGTTGGACACCTGGGACCGCGAGGGTGCCCCGCGCTTATTTTTGCTGGGTGATATTTTGTACCACGGCCCCCGCAACGACCTGCCCGAAGGCTACGCCCCCAAAGAGGTGCTGGCGATGCTGAACGAGCGCAAAGACCGCATCTTCTGCGTGCGCGGCAACTGCGACGGCGAGGTAGACCAGATGGTGCTGGACTTTCCCATCATGGCAGATTATGCGGTGCTGACCGAGGGCGAGCGGCTGATTTACGCCACCCACGGCCATGTGTACAACACTGCCCACCTGCCGCCGCTGCAGCCCGGCGACATTTTGCTGCATGGCCACACCCACGTGCCCGCCTGGCAGGCGTTTGGCGAGGGAAACCTCTACCTCAACCCCGGCTCGGTCTCCCTCCCCAAAGAAAACAGCCCCCACAGCTACCTGACGCTGGAGGGCGGAAAATTTTTGTGGAAAGAACTGGATGGAACGGTGTACCATGAACTGAATATTTAATTGCAACATAAAAAGGCTCCCTCTGGGAGGGAGCTGTCAGCGAAGCTGACTGAGGGAGAGAACCTTGCAATAGCCTGAAACTTCTGCCAACGTAAAGTCTCTCCCCCACCCGCTTCGCGGGAGCCCCCTCTCAGAGGGGGCCTTTTTGCCTTTTTATTCCTGTATTGCCCGCTCAAAGCGGCCGATCTTTTCCACCTTGCCTACTACCGATACGGTATCCCCTTCTTCAAAGCGATAATCCGCGGAAAACTCCACATCGGTGCGGTGGCCGCGCTCAACGGCGATGATGTTGATGCCGTAAACCTTGCGCACGTCCAGTTCGCGGATGGTGCGGCCCAGCAGCTTGCCGCCCACGGCGATGCGGCGCACCTCGACGCCGTCATCCAGAGCGATGTAATCCAAAAGATTGCCCGAGATCAGCCGCTTGCCGATGCGCACGGCCATGTCGGCCTCCGGGTAAACCACCGTGGCACCCAGGTGCTTGAGCACCTCGCCGTGCACCTCGCTGGCGGCTTTGGCAATGACCTGGGGCACACCCAGTTTGATAACCAGCATCGTGGTCAGGATGCTGATGTCCACCTGCTCGCCGATGCACACCGTAACCGTGCCGCAGTTCTGCATGCCGGTCTCCTTTAAGGCGTCCTCGCTCAGGTTATCCACCACAAAAGCGTAGTCGGTATAGCGGCGCACCGCCTTGACCTTCTCCTCGTTTTTATCAATGGCGATGACCTCTTTGCCCGCTTCGGCCAGCGTCTGCACCAGTGCCGTGCCGAACCGTCCCAGGCCGATCACACCGTAGAGGTCGGTTTTCAGTTGTTTTTTCATCTAATCATTCCTTTCTGCCTCCCTCTGCGAGGGAGGTGTCTGCGCGACAGCGCAGACGGAGGGAGAGACATCACCATAGTTGCACTTTGGGTAAAGTCTCTCCCCATCCGCTTCGCGGGAGCCCCCTTGCAGAGGGGGCCTCTCGGGGTATATCACCCTATCGTAATGGCTTCTTCGGTATATTTGGCGCTGGGTTCCGGGCGGGAGACCCAGAGGGACAGCAGCGTGAACGCACCCACGCGGCCAATGAACATCGTGACGATCAGCACCGCTTTGCTGGCGGCATGCAGGCTGGGGGTGATGCCCATCGACAGGCCCGCCGTGCTGTAGGCCGAGATCTGCTCAAACAGCAGCTGCACAAAACTGTGCTGCGGCTCCAGCACGCAGAGCATGAAGGTGCCCACAAACACCACGATGGTGCCCAGCAGCGTGATGGTAGCGGCTTTGGCCAGGCTTTCCTCCGGCAGGCGGCGCCTGAACGCACCCAATCTGCGCTTGGAGAAGATGATGCGCACCTCCTGCATCAGCACAAAAAAGGTGGTGGTCTTGATGCCGCCGCCCGTAGACCCAGGCGACGCGCCGATGAACATTAAAATCATTATCACCAGCAGCCCGGCATTGGTCATGGCACCAATATCGATGGTGGAAAAGCCCGCCGTGCGGGTGGTGATGCTTTGGAACAGCGCCGCCAAAAAGCTGATCGGCTCGGTCAGCCAAAGCAGCATCGCACCGCCCAAAATCAGCACGGCCGTGGTGGAAAGCACCACCTTGCTGTGCAGCGTCAGCTTGCGGAACCGCCCGCGGCAGCGCAGTACATCCAGCATCACCATAAAGCCGATGCCGCCCAAGACGATCATCCCATCGGTGACAAGGTTCAGCCAAAGGTTATTGCAGTAGGGGATCAGGCTGTGGCCGCCGCCCAGCACATCGAGCCCTGCATTGTTAAAGGAAGCGATCGCGTGGAACACGCTGATCCAGGCGGCATGCAGCGGCGAATAGTCCCGGGCAAACACCGGGTAGCTGGCCACCGCGCCGATGCCCTCCACCAGCAGAGTCATGGCCATAATGGACCGCACCAGCTTGACCATGCCCCCGAAACTTTCCACGTTGAGGGCCTCCCGCACCAGGCTGCGGCCGCGGAAACTGATGCGCCGCCCTGCCGCAATGGCCAGCCCCATGCTGACCGAAGATATGCCCAGGCCCCCCAGCTGCATCAGCACTGCCAGCACGGCCTGGCCGAACAGCGTAAAGGTATCGCCGGGGTCCACCGTGACCAGCCCGGTCACGCAGACAGCGCTGGTGGCGGTAAACAGAGCGTCCAGCCCCGGCAGCTGCACGGCCCCGCGCACCGCGATGGGCAGCGAGAGCAGCGCCGCGCCGATGAAGATGAGCACCGCAAAGCCAAAGGCGATGGTGCGCGCAGGAGACTGCTGTTTTGTGATTTTTTTGAAGTTTTCCACATTTTCACCTGTGATTCGTAAATTATTCCTACTTTACCACGAAAGGGCGGATGCGTCAAGCAGTACTTGACGAAGCACACCAGGCGTGGTATAGTTACCCTATACTTTACCGGGAAGGAGGGCACACCCATGCGCTGGCGCTTTGGTGTTCTTTTTCAGAAAAAAGGAAACCCTTAAGCAATCAGAGCTAGAAGTGTGCCCATTTTTAAAACTGACCCGGCAAAGCAAGGTTGAAGTGTATACTATCGACCCTGCAGCTTTGCTGTGGGGTCGTTTATTTTTGGGGACCTATTTCTTGTATGTCTAAGGCAACACCGCACAATTCCCGCCTAACGGCTTAAGCACCGCTCCGGCGGCTGCGGCACTTAGAATTATGCGGTATTGCCCTAAAGAAAGGGTGTTCCCGATGAATTTACCAAAGCAATTGCGCGCGGTGCGCGTGTACTCGTTTACCTCCTGCCTGCGGCTGACCGATGCCGTCTGGGTGGCGCTGCTGGCTGCCCGGGGCTTTACGCTGGCGCAGATCGGTCTGGCCGAAGCTGTTTTCCACCTCACCAGTCTGCTGTGCGAGGTACCCAGCGGCGTGGCCGCTGACCTGCTGGGGCGGCGGCTGAATCTGGCCGTCAGCGCTGTGTTTGAAATTTTCTCCGATGTAACGATGGCGTTTTCTCCCAATCTGGCCGCTGTATGCGCCGCCATGGCACTGAAAGCGCTGGCCTGCACGATGATCTCCGGCACGCTGGAGGCCCTGACCTATGACAGCCTGAAAACTGCCGGGCGGGAAAACGAATATTTGCAGGCTGACGCAAAAATCTCGGTTTTGCAAAAGCTGGCCACAGCGCTGGGGTCGCTGGCAAGTTTACTCTCCGACGTGCTGCAATTTGCCGGGTTTTACCTGGCCAATGCAGCGATCTGCTTTTGCTCGCTGCTGGCGGCGCTGACTTTGCAGGAGCCTCTGGTGACCGAGGCCCAAGCTGCGCGGCAGCAGAATCCCTTTGCGGATATAGCCGCCCGGCTGCGCGTCCATATCACAGATAGTGCTGCCGTGCTGCGCACTACGCCGCTGGCGGTGCGGCTGATCACTGCGGATGCCATCATCTCGCTGCCCAGCTACCTGACCACGATGTTTGTACAGCAGCGGCTGGTCACACTGGGGTGGGGTGCCTCCTGGCTGTTCGTCTCTCCCCTGCTGGCCTCGGCTGCCGCCATGGTATGCACAGCGCTGGCACGGCGGCTGCATCCCGGGAAATTGCGCCCGCTGTACCGACTGTGTGCCCTAGTCTGCGGCGGTGGTGTGCTGTTGGCCGGGGCCGGGCCTGCCCGGGGTTGCCTGGTGGGGCCGATGCTGGTGCAGGCATCGTTGAGCGTGTGGTTCCTGCACGCGATGCAGCGGTTCAATGATGCCATCCCCAGCGACCGCCGGGCCACGCTGATCAGCGTTGACAACATGGCTTACAGCGTGCTGATGATCCCCGCCAGCCCGCTGATCGGGCTGATCGCCGATGTGACCGGCCTGGCCGGGGCGGGACTTTGCGCTTTGGGCGGGTTGGTGCTGCTTTCGGCCCTGGCGCTGCCGCGCAGAAAATAATTTACGATACATCGCAGTTGCAACTACCCGTTGACAAACTTCCAGTTCCACTTTCTTGCCCCGCAACCGGGAAAAATGGTAGAGTGCAGACAGTAAAACAACCACGAACAACCAAGAGGAGGTTTTCCCCATGATCTTTGCTGACAAACTCATTACCTTACGCAAGAAAGCGGGCTGGTCCCAGGAGGAATTGGCTGAAAAGCTGGGCGTGACCCGGCAATCGGTCTCCAAGTGGGAGGGTGCCCAATCGGTACCCGACATCGACAAAATTTTGCAGTTAGCCCGTCTGTTCGGTGTGACCACCGACTACTTATTAAAAGAGGAACAGGGCGAGCCGGAATATACCGCCGAGGATGACCCCCCTGCCCTGCACCGGGTCACGCTAACACAGGCAGGGGATTATCTGAAAAAAGCCCGCGCCAATGCGCCCAGAATGGCGCTGGCCACGGCATTGTGCGTGCTCAGCCCGGTTTCACTGCTGGCGCTGTGCGCTTTGAGCGAGTATAACCTGCTTGACATCAGCGAGAATTTTGCCGCCGGGCTGGGGCTGTGCATTCTGCTGGCGCTGGTAGCCGTAGCGGTGGTGCTGTTTATGCAGTGCAGCGCGGCGGTAAAGCCGTATGAATTTTTCGAAAAAGAGCCCATCGACACTGAGTATGGCGTAACCGGCTTGGTGCGGGAGCGGCGTGATGCCTTTGCCGCTCATTACAACCGCGCCAACACCATAGGCACCGTGCTGTGCATACTGGCCGCCGTGCCGCTGTTTGCCGCTATGATGTGCAATGCCGACCTTTTAGCCGCGCTCTCCGTCTGCCTGCTCATGGTGCTGGTGGCCTGCGGTGTGTATGCGTTTGTATGGGCAGGCACCGTACACGATGCCATGGACCAACTGCTGGAGGAAGGTGACTTCACCCGCGACGCCAAGGCCCGCAAGGGGGTCATCGGCGCGGTTGCTGCCGCCTACTGGCTGGTGGCGGTAGCCATTTTCCTGTTTTACACCTTCGGCCCCTACGGCAACGGCCAGCCGCAGTACAGCTGGTTCATCTGGGCCATCGCCGGTGTCGTGTTTGCTGCCGTTATGGTTGTAATGAAGGCCGCCCAGCGAAAAAAGCAATAAAGAGGCTTTACTTTTCACCCAAACGCGCGTACAATAGGGCCATCTTCATATTATAAGAGGGAGTTGTTTTGTATGAAGCGTATTGTATCTGATAAGGCACCCGCCGCGCTTGGTCCCTATGTGCAGGCCGTGGACACCGGCAGCACCGTCTACTGCAGCGGCCAGCTGGGTATTGACCCCGCCACCGGCGCTCTGGCTGAGGGCGTAGTGGCACAGGCCCACCAGTCCCTGAAGAACCTGCAGGCCGTGCTGGCCGAAGCCGGTCTGACCCTGGACAATGTTGTCAAAACCACGGTCTTTGTGCAGGACCTGGGCGACTTTGGCACCGTGAACGAGATCTATGCCCAGTATTTCCACGAGTATCCCGCCCGCAGCTGCGTGCAGATCGCCGCCCTGCCCAAGGGTGCGCTGGTGGAGATCGAGTGCATCGCCGCGCGTGGTTAACATCACAAACAACAAGGCCCTGCCTTTCGGCAGGGCCTTGTTCCCTTTTATAAGGGGCTTAAATCACATTATACTCCTTCAGCAGCTTCTCCACCTCAGTGCCTTCAATCTTTTTCAGGGCCTCTTTCAGGGCCAGCTTGCCTACCAGCGGCATCTCCATGTCGGTGATCTTTTTGCCGTCGCGCAGTTTCACGGTGGCATCCAGCAGGCAGCGGATGTCATACACGCTGCCCCAGACCTCGGGCACGCCGCGGTCGACGTTCAGCAGGGTGTAAACAGCCTCCATACCGGTGCGGATGGAATACTCAGTGGTAAAGATGGTGTCGCGCTCGGTCTCGGCGAACTGGCCCAGGAAGGCAAAGTTCACGGCACCCTCGGGCACTACGTCAGGGCGGTCACCTGCAGCACGCGGCATAAAGAAGGCATCAATATACGGCATCATGCAGGGCACGGTGTTGGCGCTGTTGGCCGCCAGCTCCTCAATCTGGTCAGTGGGCACACCGATGTGGTACAGCCACTCCATGCAGATCTCCTTGCCGGTGCATTCCCGCATCGGCTTCTTGACGAAGTCACCCGGCTTATCGCTGAACAAGCCGTAGACCCAGACGCAGAGCTGGTCCTTGGGCTGATCGCGGAACTGCTGCTGACGGTTCAGCGTCCAGCTGAGCAGCCAGCTGGAATCCTTGACGGTAACAATGCCGCCGGTAACCACCTTGCCGCTGAACGGGTCACGCTTGCAGATTTTCTTGATATAGGGAACGATCTTCTGGTCCAGGGTGGTGATGGTGGCGCTCATCCAGTTGGAGAGTTCGGGGTCATAGCAGAACTTATCCGGATGGCCGAAGCTGGGGTCCTGGGCCGCAATCTTGCGCCACAGGTCCCAGCCGCCGCCCTCCTTGATTTCGGGGCGATAGGGGGCGGCGGTGTTCTGGCTGCCGATGGTGGAGTTTTCAACACAGCCGCCGTTGGTGATAAAGACCAGGTCATTCTCGGTCAGGTCGATGCAATCCTCCCGGCCGTCCCGCAGGATGTCGATGCGGGTAGCCTGCTTTTTGCCGCCGGCGCAGTCAAAGGCCACGTTGACAACCTTGGTGTTGTAGTGGAACTGCACGCCGAAGCTTTCCAGGTACTTGACCATGGGCAGGATCATCGACTCGTACTGGTTGTAGCGGGTAAAGCGCAGGGCTGTGAAATCAGGCAGACCGCCGATATGGTGGATATAACGCTGCAGGTAGCGCTTCATCTCCAGGGCGCTGTGCCAGTTCTCGAAGGCGAACATCGTGCGCCAGTACATCCAGAAATTGGTGTTCAGCACCTCATCGTCGAAGAAGTCGGTGATCTTTTTATCGTACAGCTTCTCATCCGGGGTCATGAACAGCTGCAGGATCTCCATAGCGCCCTTGTCAGACAGGCCGAACTTGCCGTCGGTGTGGGCATCCTGGCCGCGGTTGACGGTGGCACGGCAGAGACTGTAGTTGGGGTCGGCCTTGTTCAGCCAGTAGTACTCGTCCAGCACGGTGTAGTTCTCATCCTCAATGGAAGGAATGGAGCGGAACAGGTCCCACATGCACTCAAAATGGTTGTCCATTTCACGGCCGCCGCGCATGACGTAGCCGATGTCCTGATACTTATAGCCATCGCAGGCGCCGCCGGGGATGGGGTCTTTTTCCAGAATGTGGACATGCTCACCCTTCATCTGGCCGTCACGCACCAGGAAGCAGGCGGCAGACAGTGCAGCCAGGCCGCTGCCAATCAGATAGGCGGACTTGGCGTCGACGCCTTCGGGCTTTTTGGGGATAGCAAAAGCTTCATAATTACCGCTGGAATAATACATACAAAAACCTCCTTAGGTTTCATGCTTACGTTGTTTTTGGGGTGTTGTTGCTTGGGATGCTTATAGTATAGCCCGCGGGTGCCCTGCTTACAATCAGCAAAAAATCCCCGGTGATAAGTTTTTTATCACCGGGGATGAATTGTATAGATTATGAATGATTTATGACAGTGACGAGCAAAAAGCTCCCTCTGTGAGGGAGCTGTCAGCGAGGCTGACTGAGGGATCGTCCCGTCTGCGTTGTAAATCGGTCTACACCGTAAGGCTGCAATCCCTCCGACGCGATTGCGCCATGCCACCAGCTTACACGTCGGGCCCCTCTGTCGCTTTGCGGCATGCAGGGCATCAGGTCCTCGGTGTCGGGGATGATCCACGCTTTGGTGCGGCCCGGCCCACCCAGTACCAATCAATATACAGGCAGTCAAACACGCCCATGATCAGCAAAATGGCGCCTAAAATGCCCTCTTTGACCAGTACATTCATGCGAACCCTCCTCAAGGTTGCCACGTCAAGGTTAGTACAGCATAACTCTACGCAAAACACCAGCCCCGCAACATTTTATATACAACAAAAAGTCCCCCTGCCGGACGCGTTTCTACGCAGGCAGGGGGGGGGTAAAACTTATTATAACGTAAAGGTAATCAGCTGAACATGACCACGTCCTGGGCGGGCTTTTCGGCAGGCTCCACAGACAGGGCGGTCAGCACCGGGCCGGTGGAATCAGGGGTCTGGCCCTTGTAGATGGGGTGGTACTTCACGTTGATTTTAGCGGTGATGGTGATCCAGCTGCGCTGCTCCAGCGACTTATAGTCGTCGTACTTGCAGGGCATGCCGACGAACTGGATGTCCTGCACGCAGCAGGTCATGGCGAAGCGGCCGGGCACAAAGGCACCCTTGCCGGCCTGCGGGGTCTGGCAGACCTGGGCCAGGTATTTCACCGTCTTGCCGTCGTATTTCTTCGGGTCATCCATGCAATCCATGTACCACACGCCGAAGAACTCCTCCGGGATCTCGATGACCGGGGCATTGATGTCGAAGGGCAGCGGATCGGGGATGTCATCGTAGGCTACGCTGCCATCCTTGAACTCATAGGCGATGTCGCAGCGGCGGCTGGCCTGGCGCACCAGCTTGTGGATGAGCTGACGGCTCTCGTCGTCGTTCACAGCCTCGGCACGGTTGACCACCAGCAGCTCGCTGCCGCGCAGCTTGTCCAGCAGCAGGCCGCGCATGGCGTTGTCGCCGGCGTAGGTCTTGATGGTGGTGCCGTCGGCGGTGGCCAGGCACTGGTACACCAGCCAGTTATCCGGCATGGCGTCGTACAGTTCCTGCACCAGCCACATGCCGTTGTACTCAATGATGACACGGCCGCAGCCGGACTTTTTCTCCAGCGCGGTCAAGTTTTCGGGGGTCAGCTCGCTCTTGTCCTCGATCTGGGCGACATGCACGCCGCCGAAAGCGAAGCGCGAGGGATCATATTCCAGCTCACCCTCCTCGCAGACAAGCAGCAGGGTCTTGTCTCCGGAGTCGAAGTTGGGGTCTTCCATCGTTTCCTGGATGAACTTGGTCTTGCCGCTTTCCAGCTGACCGACAAACAGGTAAACCGGGATTTGTTTTGCCATGGTGGAAATCCTTTCGGTAAATCGTGAAGCATGCGGTCAAAGCAGGTCTGCCCGCACGGAGATAAATTGTGTTTGAATATCAGACGTGAAACAACGCGGCGATCTCGTGCTCCTTCAGGTCAGAGCCGATGACGCACAGCTTGCCGGTGACATCGGGGCCGCAGGCGCGGATCTCATGCTCGCCGGGAACCATGTCGAATTCATACCAGGTGTCGCCGCCATCGACGATGCCCTTGGCGCGCAGGATCATGCCGTAAGCGCAGCTGTCCAGCTTTTCCAAGGCGCTGTCCAGAACCTCGCGGCTGTACTTGTGGGCGGTCTCTTTGCCCCAGCTGGTGAAGATCTCGTCGGCGTCGTGGTCATGATGATGGTGATGATGGCCGCAGCAACAATGCTCGCCATGCTCATGATGGTGCTCGTGCTCATCGTCATCATCATCGTCGTCATGATGATGGTGGCAGCACTCATGCTCGTCGCCATCCTCGTCATGGTGGTGATGATGGTGGTGTTCGTGCTCGTCCTCATCGGCGTGGTCCTCGTTGGAAGCTTTGGCCTCGGCCAGCAGCTCAGCCACCAAGTCGCGCTTGCCGTCCATGACGGAAACGATCTGGGCGCCGGTCAGGGCGGTCCAATCGGTGGTCACGATGGTAGCGGTGGGGTTCTTCTCGGCCAGCATGGCGACAGCGGCGGCGATCTTCTCCTCGCTGGCGTTGCCGGTGCGGCTCAGGATAATGCAGGAGGCATGGCTGACCTGGTCATCATAGAACTCGCCGAAGTTCTTCATATACATCTTGACCTTGTTCACATCGGCCACGGTGACAAAGCTGTTCAGCACGACAGGCAGGGTCTCGGCCACGCCCTCAACGGCGCGGGTCACATCAGACAGCTTGCCGACGCCGGAGGGCTCGATGAGGATGCGGTCGGGATGGTAGGTCTCGACGACCTTCTTCAGGGCCTCGCGGAAGTCTCCCACCAGGCTGCAGCAGATGCAGCCGGAATTCAGCTCATTGACCTGGATGCCGGCCTCACGCATGAAGCCGCCGTCGATGCCGATCTCGCCGAACTCGTTCTCGATCAGGACGATCTTCTCACCCTTGAAAGCTTCCTGGATCAGCTTTTTAATCAGTGTGGTTTTACCGGCACCCAAAAAGCCGGAGAAAATGTCGATCTTGGTCTTGTTTTCTGCCATGATTGTTACCTCTATTCAAATGTTCACAGATGTTAGCAATATATGTGTTTAACTGCTAATATCATTATAACAAACGCGTCAAGGGGTTTCAGGCCTTTTTGCGCGGAAATTTTTGAATTTTTTGAAAATTTATCGCGAAAAAGTCTACCCTCTTTATTATTTCCTAAGAAAGTGGTATGATATTCCTAGCCTACATTAATAAAAAGGAGCGATCCGTTTTGACTACCAACGAAAAAATCGCCGCACTGCGCGCCGCTGCAAAAGCAGCCGGGGCCGACGGTGTGCTGCTGATGACCAGTGATCCCCATTGCAGTGAGTACCTGCCTGACTATTACAACGCCCTGCCCTGGTTCTCCGGCTTTACCGGCGAGAACTCCACCCTGGTGGTGAACCAGCACACCAGCGCCCTGTGGTGCGATGGCCGTTTCTATGTCCAGGCAGACAAGCAGCTGGCCGGCACCGAGATCCAGTGCATGCACGCTGGTTCTGCCGGTGTGCCTACTGTGGCCGAGTACCTGACCGCCAACTTCACGGCCGGCGAGACCCTGTTGCTGGACGGCAGCTGTGTACCCGCCACTTTGGCCGAGGAGTACGCCGCCGCCCTGGCCAAAAGCGGCGCTTCCCTCAAGAGTCAGGATGTGGCCAGCTCCATCTGGGATGCTACCGGCGAGCGCAAGCCCTTGCCTGACACCGCCTGCGAGCTGCTGACCCCGGCCCAGACCGGTGCCACCGCTGCGGACCGCATCGCCCTGGTGCGCGCCGAACTGGAAAAGGCCGGTGCTACTGCCCTGGCCGTCACCGGCCTGGACTGCGTGGGCTGGCTGCTGAACCTGCGCGCCCGCGACCTGCCCTGCACCCCGCTGGCCGTGGCTTACGCCCTGGTCACCCGTGAGGCCTGCACTCTGTTTTTGGCCGACGGCCGTCTAAACGCCGAGGATGCTGCCACCCTGGCTGCCAGCGGTGTGTCCGTACGCGGCTACAACGAGCTGGTGGATGCTGTTCACGCCCTGCCTGCCGACGAGGTGTTCCTGGTGGACGAGAAGGCCACCAACTACGACCTGTACACCGCCCTGACTGCCCATAAGACCGTGGCCGGTGCCGACCCCATCTTTGCGCTGAAGGGCATCAAGAACCCCACCGAGCTGGAGAATATCCGCGAGTGCCATGTCCGTGACGGTGTGGCTGTCGTCCGCTTCCAGATGGATCTGGAAAAGGCTATGGCCAACGGCGAGACCCTTTACGAGACGGACATCGAGACCATGCTGCAGAAGCGCCGCGCCGAGATGCCCGGCTACTTCGAGGACAGCTTCTCCACCATCGCCGCTTATGGCACCAACGCTGCCATGATGCACTACCATGCTGAGGGCGACGTCAACAGCAAGATCGAGCCGAAGGGCTTCCTGCTGGTGGACAACGGCGGCCAGTATGACTGCGGCACTACCGACATCACCCGTACTTACACCGTCGGCCCGCTGACCGACAACGAGCGCCGTTACTACACCTACGTGCTGCAGAGCCATATCGACATGGCCCGCGCGGTGTTCCTGGATTACTGCACCGGCTTTGCGCTGGATACCTTTGCCCGCGGCCCTGTTTGGGCACACCAGATCAACTACCGCTGCGGCACCGGCCACGGCGTCGGCTTTATCTCCGGCGTGCATGAAGGCCCCCAGAGCCTGCGTCCCAACAACCCCATCATCTTCAAGCCGGGCATGACCATCACCGACGAGCCGGGTATCTACGAGACCGACGAGGTAGGCATCCGCATCGAGAACGAGCTGGAGTGCATCGACCTGGGCGACAACCAGTACGGCCATTGGCTGGGCTTTGCTCCGCTGACCTTGGTGCCCATCGACACTACCCCCGTACTGGTGGACGAGCTGAGCCGCGACCAGATCACCTGGCTGAACAACTACCACGCCCACGTGTACGAAATGCTCAGCCCCCGCCTGACCGAGGACGAAAAGGTGTGGCTGAAGAATAAGTGCGCACCCATCGGCCGGTAATATAAAAACCATTTGGTGAACCCAAAAATCTTTGTGCAAAACCACCTTTGCATTTCCCGGGTGAAATTGGTACAATAAAAACAATAACGAGTGGCGTAACTGCGTAAATCCGGTTATCGCGCCACTCGTTATTTTTTTGTGCTTTTTTACAGGAGGAACGTATATGCAGCAAAACCAATCCCAAAACCCGATGGCGGTCGTGCCGGTACCCAAACTAATGGCCCGCATCGGCCTGCCCATCGTTTTATCCATGATCCTGCAGGCCGCTTACAACGTAGTGGACAGCGCCTACCTGGCCCGCATGGCAACCGGCGGCGAAACCGCCCTGACCGCCTTGAGCCTGGCTTTCCCGGTGCAGTTGTTTATGGTGGCGGTGTCCATCGGCACCGGCGTGGGCACCAACGCCCTGCTGGCCCGCCTGTTGGGCCTGGGCGACAAGGACCGTGCCGATGCCGCCGTGGGCAATGCGCAGTTTTTGGCGCTGGTCATCTCGGCGGTGTTTATGTTGTTCTCGGCGGTGGGGGTGGTGCCTTACGTCAACTCCCAAAGCGCGGGCGGCAGCATCAGCGGCGAGGTGCTAAGCGAGGCTATCGACTACCTGCACATCTGCTGCGGCATCCCCTTCGGCATCGTGTTCTTCTCGGTGTACGAGAAAACACTGCAGGCTACCGGGCGGTCTCTCTGGTCCACCGTGGCGCAGATCAGCGGTGCCTTGGTGAACATTATGCTGGACCCGTTTTTGATCTACGGCTGGTGCGGCCTGCCGCAGATGGGCGTGCGGGGTGCCGCTGTGGCCACGGTCGTGGGGCAACTGGTCTCGATGGCGCTGGGGCTTGCGTTCCACCTGAAGCTGAACGTGGAACTGGACAGCAGCCTGCGCTATTGGAAACCGCGCTGGGACGTTATCCGCTCTATTTATGCCATCGGCCTGCCTGCCATTATTTCGCAAGCGCTGCTCACCGTTATGACCTACTCCCTCAACCTGATTTTGGCCGTCATGCCCGATGTGGGGCAGAATGCCGTGACAGTCTACGGGCTGTACTATAAAATTCAGCAGTTGATTATTTTTGCGGCCTTTGGCGTGCGGGATGCCATCACGCCGGTGGTGGCGTTCAACTATGGCCTGCGCAGCCGGGCTCGGGTACAGCAGGGCATCCGCTGGGGTCTGGGTTACACGGCCGGGCTGATGCTGCTGGGCTGTGCCGGAGTGGAATTATTCGCCCAGCCGTTGGCAGGGCTGTTCTCGCTGTCCGCTACCACTCACGCCATGTGTGTGGACTGCATGCGCATCGTCTCGCTGGGCTTCTTGTTTGCGGGGCTGTGCATCGCATTCCAGGGGGTGTTCCAGGCATTGGAGTGCGGCGTAGAGTCGCTGGTCATCTCGCTGTGCCGCCAGGTGTTGTTTGTGCTGCCGCCGGTCTGGGCGCTGACCCGGCTGGTGACCGGCCCGGAGAATGTCTCCCTCGTCTGGTGGCCGCTGGCCCTGGGCGAAGCCGCCACACTGGTAGTGGCGCTGGTGCTGTACCAGAAGCGGGCGAAAAAACGGATAGATTTTTAAAGAAAGCCGCCGGAGGCACAACCTCCGACGGCTTTTGTATAGGATGACTTTTAGACGACAAACTGGAAGTTGGTTACTTCTTGTAATTCATTTTCTTACTTAATACCCCAAACAAAGCCAATAAAAATATTCCTATTCCAAGCAATACGCCAGCCACTTTCATTAATTCATTGTTTGTATACTCTGTATCCGGAAGAATCCCATACTTGTAATAAGAATAACTAACATGGTCTGTGGTATATGCAGCTATGGAATCTCCTACATTATATTCCGAATATACAAATCCCGGTACTTGCATTCGCTTGTGATAATCATTCACTTTTCCATTGTTGTAGTAGAAGAAATAATTCTGAGATATCGTATCAGCCGAGGCATCTTCAGCCCTTTTACCTGTAATCACAATATCCTCCATATAGTAATCTTCTCCCAGTACCATCTCTTCCATTTGTGTATTAAATGCTTTAGATGTCAAAAGTATATTTATCCAGACTGTAATGAAAACTATACTTAAAATAATGAAACAAATCCAAAACAAAATTTTCTTTTGATTTCCAGTTAATATTTCTTTTGATTCTTTGTGCTCAACCAATTTATTACTCATTCCATAATACCTCTAAAGTACTTTTCCTTCTTCCTTCCCTTCGTCCAAGAAGTGTATCTCACTCAAAGAACTCGGGCAATCCCGATTGTATAATCACTTAATTTAAGGGTTTCATTAGCTGTTATATTTTATTAATAAACTCCCCGCTAACCCTTATAAACACTAACTTTTCTGTAGGTGAGCTTTCCCTTAGGTATTCCCTTGTGTTATATCGTTTCACAAGGCTTTACGAACCCTCGTAAGGGAAAAAATAAGGGAAGCAAAATCGCATAACACATTATAGCATAATATGAACGGACTGTGTGAACTGCTTGAAATGCTTTTTGAATTTTACAGAAAAGAGGATTGATTATGCAAAGGCAGAGGAAGGATTAAAGACAACACCTAATTCAGAGTGTGCCTTGAATGCTTTGGCAATAGACAATCCTGTGAAGTATGCTCGACTTTATCTTGACGGTACTATACAGATGTGGATAGATGCGGAAGATTCGTTGGTTTCTTTAAGGGGCATTTTTCTCCCCATAGTGTTCTTTCATCTGGCAACATTTAACTGTCACATGAACATAACAGCTATTTCTGCTTATTCGCATTGTGGTTCATTATATTGAATAAAAATAGCATAAAACACAACGTAATCGGAAACAGGAGTCCAATGCGCATGCCCACATGAATACTACCTCCAAACATGTCCGCAACCCTTCCTACAATGGCTGGACCTATGCTTCCTCCAAGATCACCTGCCATTGCTAAAAGTGCAAACATTGCAGTTCCTCCTGTTGGAAATGCCTTGGAAGAGATGCTGATTGTACCGGGCCACATGATTCCTACAGAAAACCCACATACAATACATCCAGCAAGTCCAATGATCGGATTTTCTGAAAATGACGCTAATAAATAACATACAAAACATAAGATACCGGAACCAATCATAAATCTGTTTAGTTTCATTTTATCACCGGCTTTTCCAAACAACACTCGTGAAATTCCCATCGTCACAGCAAACATACAAGGTCCGGCAATATCTCCCACTGCCTTTGAAAAGCCTAGGGCTGATTCTGCGTACGCAGATGCCCATTGTGCCATTGCAAGCTCCGATGCCCCGGAACAGACCATCATCACAATGGCAATCAGGAACATGGGATTTGAAAATAATTTTCTGATTTCCATTCCCTGTCCTTCCTCTACTAATGATTCAATCGGACAAGTTGCAAAATTAATAATATTGATAGCAGGAATTAATGCAAAAATAACAGCAAGCCATTTCCAGCTGCCAATTCCAAATAGCAGAAAGAAAACGGTCGAAACAAGTATAGTTCCAACTGCTCCCCAACAGTAAAAGGAATGCAGAAGGCTCATAGTAGCCTCCTTGTTCTCAAACGGACATGCTTCCACAATAGGACTTCCTAAAACCTCGATTAAGCCACTTCCAATCGCATACAAAATGACACTTATAATAATACCAATAAACGGAGATGGAATTATTTCCGGTAAAAATGCCAAACCTACAAGGCCTGCAGCCGAACATACTTCAGAAGCAACAATGCATACTCTATATCCAATTTTGTCCACATACTTGGCACAAAACAAATCTACCAAAAGCTGTGTAAAGAAAAAGGATGTTGATATCATAGCAATGTTTCCAAGTGAAATATTGTAATCTGTATGAAATTTCAGAAATAGTAAAGGTGCAAAATTCGCAGCAACTGCCTGCGTAATAAATCCCAAATAACACGCCAATTTTGTCTTTTTATAATTCTTCATCATTTTTCCTAAACTCTCTTTGTTGTTATTCTTAGATAATGCTCATCTCCACACCAAACATTTCCCTCATAGAACGTGCCTACGTATCTTGGTTCACAATTCACTATAAATGACTTTTCAATAAGCATTAACATAAATTCATTTACCTGTTCCTCATTATCTAAAATGATAGAAATACATTCTTTTTCATCACATAAACCAAATTCAACCTGTGCAAACATTTATCTTCTCCTTACGGCTAAATAGAACTATATAGCAATTTTGTTTATTTTTCACTATATAATATCGCAATTATGCTGTATAATATCGTAAAACAGATTGTTCAGGAGGGGACTGCCATGTCGCAGAAAGAAAAGAAAAAGCTTGTAAGTATAAAAACCGATGATACACTGATGGAAACTGCTTTACATGGGACTCATCTTTTTCCATACAAACTCTATGATGATAACATAACCGATTATGATTTTAACTGTATTGACTGGCATTGGCATACCGAATTTGAATTTGTATATATCGAATCCGGTATAGTTCACTTTAATGTAGGAGAAGATAATTTTGACATGTCCGAGGGACAGGGAATATTTATTAATTCCAAAGTTGTTCATAAAATGCATTCCGAAAATGACGCTGTAATTCCAAATTTTCTCTTTCTTCCGTCTCTGATTGCTCCGAAAGAAAGTTTAATCTATCAGAAATTTGTGTTACCCTTTCTGAACTCATCTTTGGGTTATTACATTTTTTCTTCTTCACAGGAATGGCAGAAAGAAATTTTGTCTGAAATGCAAAAGCTTATACAGTTTAGCAGAGGTGAAATAAATGAACTACAAATATCTGTTCAATTACAAAAGATATGGGCACTCATAACTTCAAATGTTATTTGTTACCCAGAAACTCAAAATGTGAATTCTTCCTCACTTGCACGGTTACAAATGATGATGCAGTTTATACATTCGAATTACCCTGAAAGCATTTCTCTTTTGGATATTGCCAAAGTTGGGGAAGTGAGTATCAGTACTGCCTTGAATTTGTTTCGTAATGTACTGAATACATCTCCTGTCAACTATCTGATATGCTACAGGTTAAGGAAGGCAGCATTACTTCTTACCAATACAGAAAAAAAAGTAAGTGCCATTTCAATAGAAACTGAGATTATTTCTGTAAAACATTTAAGAGAATGTATTCCTTAACTCCTACAGAGTATAGAAACGTAAAGAAATGAATTATCCGACAAAAAAAGGGCGACTTATCTCGCCCCTTTATCTCTGCTATGGTAATTCCTTTGTGTATGCTGCTGATCAGCTTCTCTTTCACTTCCACACATTAAGGCATACCTACACCACCAATCTTCTGTCAAACGGAGCACAGCCAAAGGATGTCCA
>OLSF01001364.1_pt1 | contig 22156 bp, 19 predicted proteins | sample 1672301 | NCBI WGS metagenome assembly OLSF01 (sample SAMEA3136669, study PRJEB25190) | human gut metagenome | biome: human gut; feature: human-associated habitat; material: faeces | place: Austria | collected 2013
CAGGATGTTTCATTTGATAGTTACAATGGTTATTACTATGATATTCATTGTCAGTCACGTTCTTCATCCGTCAACTGGCATTTTCCTTTAATTTCTCAATGTGCAAGTTCAAAGAATGTGATTTTTTCCCGATTTAATAGCATAAATTTTTTAATTAAATGTACCTTTTATGTTGTTAGATCTGTAATGTGTATTCAGAAGATATCGACATTAAAGATTTAGAAAAATATTTCTTGGCTTCATCCCAGGGGCAAGCCCCTGGGTTTTCGCCTAAAAATTTTATAACCGTAAGTATACCAATGCTTATTTGAACAATACCAGCTGATTTTTTCTTTGTACTGCTGTAAGCCATTATCAACTCTCCTTTATTTCTTCCCTATTGTTTCAAACGTAATTTATCACCTATCAGTAAATTTATTTTTCAGTGCCTGAACAAGTTCTTTAATTACGATTGGCTTTGACAAAAAGCCATCCATGCCTGATTCAAGTGCTTTTTTTCGATCTTCATCGAATGCATTGGCTGTCATTGCCAATATTGAAATATTTGCTAATGCAGGATCCTTCAGCTTTCGAATACATTTCGTAGCCTCATACCCATTCATAACAGGCATCTGCACATCCATCAGCACCAAATCGTAAGTGCCTGGCTTTGAAGTACTTACCTTCTCTAGCGCCTCAGCTCCATTTTCTGCTGTGTCAACAATAAAACCATACTCGGTAAGAATCTCCGTGGCTATCTCACTATTTAATTCATTATCTTCGACAAGCAATATATGTTTGTTTTTGAAATTGAAATCTGCCTCTGGAAGAACGTCATCATTATTTTGTTCTTTTTTCTGGCCAAGTGCAGTCATTAAGGTTTCACGCAGATCTGACATAAACATCGGTTTCGCACAGAACGCAGTTACGCCTGCTGCTTTTGCTTCCACTTCAATTTCTGACCAGTCATATGCGGTCAGTATAATAATCGGAGTATCATCGCCAAGACTTCTTATCTGACGCGTAACTTCAATTCCATTCATATCAGGCAGCCGCCAGTCGATAATATACGCATGAAAAGCATCCCCTAACTCTATTGACTGTTTTGCACGAAGAACAGCCTCCTTACCTGAAAGAGTCCACTCTGAACGCATTCCAACCTTTACAAGCATCTTTGTAACACTGTCACATGTATTAAAGTCATCATCTACTACTAATGCCTTAAGACCTTCTAACTCTGTTATCTTTTCAACGCGATGCTTCTCAGACTGAATACGAAACATCAAACGGATAATAAATTCTGTACCTTTGTTTTTCTGCGTCTTAATCTCAATCGTACCGCCCATCATATTCACGATATTTTTGGAAATAGCCATGCCAAGTCCAGTACCCTGAATTTTGCTTACAGTAGATGTTCGCTCTCTCTCAAAGGGATCAAAAATTTTCTGTGCAAACTCCTGACTCATGCCAATTCCATTATCCTTGACTCTAATCTCATATTGAGCACAATCTTTTTGAGTACTTGGAAACTGTCTTAGACGAACAGAAACTGTTCCTCCTGCCGGTGTAAATTTAATTGCATTTGACAGCAGATTCAAAAGCACCTGATTTAATCGTGTCTTATCGCAGTATATATCTTCATCTGTAACATCCATTGCATCCATATAAAGTTCCAACTGCTTTGCATGAATTTGTCCGCTTATAATTGTCTTCAAATCATGAAGAAGATCTGACAAATTAACCTTAGTTTCCTCAAGATGAATCTTTCCGCTTTCAATACGGCTCATATCCAATATATCATTGATCAAAGAAAGCAGATGATTGCTTGATGCAAGGATTTTTCCCAAATAATCTCTTACCTTTTCCTGGTTTTCAATATTGCTTACAGCAAGTGTAGTAAAACCTATAATGGCATTCATTGGTGTTCGAATGTCATGAGACATATTTGAAAGGAATGTACTCTTTGCACGATTGGCTGTTTCAGCTGCACTGACAGCATCTGACAATGCCTGATTCATTTTCCTATCGGCAGTTCTATCTGACATTACAATGATACATTTTTGTTTTTTCTCTATCTCACTGCCCATTGCTATGATATGAAACCAACGCTGTTCCCCTGTTTTTTTATGAACATACTCAAAATCCCACTCACGCTGTTCATTGACAAGCAGTCCTTTTAGATGTTTAGATCTTTGTCCTTCTGTATCCTGCGGATGAAGCTTTCCCAAAACATAAATATTCTCTTTAATCTGTTTCACTGTAATACCAAGCAGCTTTTCAACATTCGGACTTACATAGTCAACTCTGGCTGTCTTAGCATCTACCATCAAAAAAACATCATCTACATTCATCGACAGTTTTTTAAACATCTCATCCCTGTACAAAATTTGTGTATTTTTGCTCTTTATATTTAACCGGTTTTTTCTAAGAATCATTACAATAATGAATGCTGCAATACTAAACAGCAGGGCACCTACAATAATAAGCGTACTAAACTGCAGCTCATTCATACTGGCATTGACAATATCTGCTGGAACAATTCCAAGCAATTCCCAATCCTGAATGTTCACCTTTTCATAAATCAGATAGTAATTTCTTCCCTCTAAATTTACAAGCATAGCGCCTGTGTGTCCCTGCTTAAGCTCCTCTGAAAATGCCATAATCTCATCTTCTGAAAGCCCAGAATGATCTCTTAAAACAGCTATGAAATTATATGCTGTTTTCCATGACTCTGGTGCATGATCAATCACAACGCGTCCGTCTGAATGAACTACATATCCACCTGCATTTCCCTGAAAAGCAGAGATATCTAATACTTTTACAATATCAGAGTTGTCATATGCAACAGCAATGGCGTCATATTCAAACCCCTGATAAATTCCATTAACTTCAGGACATGCAAAAACAAGCATCTGTGATTTTCCAGGCAGTGCTGCATTCATTATAATATCATTTCTCTGAGTGATCTTATCATCAAGATTTCCCTGTAATCCAAGATACCCGGTTTCGCCTGTTATCGTTTTATAATTGCCATCAAACGATAAAAAATAAAAGCCCGAAAATCCTGTTTCTTCCTGTACTTTATTGATATAATCACAAATTTCTTTTTCTGTCGAAGCCTTCTGTAGATACGCACTCCACATATGAAGATATGTCAAATTTTTATTGACAAGTTCATTTAATGCTTTATTTGACTGGTGAAAGATCTCTGTCAAATGAGAAGTACTTTCCTGATACACAGTCTTCGACACAAACCTTGTATATTGGATGCCCACCATACTGACTCCAATGATTAAGACAATTGCTGCTGCAAATACTCCCAGTCTTTTTTTCATAAACTGTTTCTTTTTCCTGTAATTTATCTCATCCATCTACTTACCTCAAAGTAATATACGGCTCTGGTTTTGCCAAAACAGCATCATCCCCTAAGACATAATTGATCCATGTATCCTTCACGAGCGTGTCTCCACCTTCGAACAGATCACCTTCTAATGAAAGAAATGGCTCCATATGCTTTTTTATTGCCAGACACATCACAGTAAATGTATCATCATCTTTGATTGTCTTTTTGTCTTTTTTAACGTTAGTCAATTTATAGCCATCGCCATCTTCCTTAACCTCCATAGAAATGCCGCTGACAACTGGCAGTGAACCGCGGTTAAATGGAATAAATCCGCCCTCGCAGCCTTCCACAAAAGCTTTCAATATTTCTTTTAGCTTTGCTCCTGTTATTTCACATTTGTAAGACGAAAGACTATTTGGCATGATCATGCTGCCTGCCATTTTTTTAGTGTAATCAGCCTGCAGCACATTTCCTGTAAAACTGTTTCCCGCTGCAATAAGCACATCTGTCCCGTAAATACCGCGCAGCGTATTTGCCATAACTGAATAAGCTTCATTTCCGCCGTCAGCATGGAAGTAATTTGAATATGTATTCTGTACCTTCAACACAACATCATCAGAAGCTGATTTTTCATCCTTTAACTGGTCATTAAATGCCTTATATGCCTGATTTGAATCATACTCACCTGCAATCATCTTAGAAACCACATCTTTAGAAATAGAAAAGAAATCATTTGATGCAATACGAATATACATATGGTTTTCTTCAATAACAGGCTTAATATCTTTTAAATACTCAGTAAGATGAAAATCCACATTCTGACTGTAGCTTAACATATCCTGACCATCCGCAATAATTAGATTTTGCGCTTCCTCTGACATCATCTCTTTTAATACCTTCATTGCTTTTTTGCGTCGCGAATCATCCTGTTCCAAATCTTTATTTAAGGCTATCTGAAAATATGGAGTTGTCATGATCCATTTTTCACCATTCTGATTAAAGAATGGTAAAAACGCTGTGTCGATGCCCTGATCCTGAAATGTCTTCACCATAGCTGAAGTGCCAAAATACATAGCAAGCTCTTCATTTTGATACATACCTATTACATCATCATAATTAAGTTTCAGATCGTCTTGTCCCAATTTCACATCATTAATAAACTGTTCCATATGCTCAAAAGCCTGCGGCCAAACAATATCATCCAGGCCAACACGCTCTTTGTTGGCAGGATCACTATAAGCAGTACGCCACTTACGTCCATCCGTAGATGTAAGCTCTGAAGCAGACAGTCCCTGCAGTGTTTCCATACATGTATAATCATAGTAATAATCTGCAGTAAATCCGCGAACACCTGCTTCTTCAAATTTTTGGCACGCCAAAACAAAGCTGTCATAATCTGTCGGCAGCTCAATACCATACTTTTCAAACAATCCTTTGTTTACTACAAATCCATGCGCATCCGCGCATACAGGAAGCCAGTTCACACTTCCATCCTCGTTCATGAAATTATTGAGATATGTATTATAGACTGCACCTGCCTCATTTGTTGTGGAAAGATCCATGAGACTATCCTTAAGCGGACTTGCATCATGAAGTGAGAAACGACAACACGTAATAATATCAGGAAGTCCGCCATTTTCATCCAAGAACTTATAAAAATCCAAATCGTTATTGCCAACTACAAATTCAATATTCACATCTGGAAGCTGTGACTGAATATAAGGTGCATATTCATCATACAAATTTGTGGTCCACAAGTACACCCTAATTGTTTCTGCCTCTTCTTTTTTTACACTCTTTTTCACACAGCCTGCTAAAAGTACAGTGCCCGTCAACAGCAGGAACAATATTACTTTTTTTCTTCTCAATTTTAAATCCCCCCTTATGGAAAATATGTACCGCCACATAGTGCAGTACACATTTTGGGCAAAATACATATTGATTATATTCCTAAACGAGACAAATTACAAGCAGTTTCTTAAATAAAGAAAATGCACTGCCGACTGATTAATTTTCGGCAATGCTCTCTCTACCTACTTTGTTCGATTTAAGAATATCAGTTTGCTTTGCAAGATCCTGTGTTCTGTAGCTGCTGTAACGGGGATGCGGACTATTTTTATTCTTTTAATCCGTTTATTTCGTATACTCTTTTTTGCTGCTTTGCCTCATAAATAGCTTTTTTGGTACTTTTGAAAAAACTCAATTACAAATCGAACATTTTCTCGAATAACGCCCTGTCGCGTAAGCCCTCGCCTGTTACGGCGTTATAGTTCTCAGCAAAGCCGTGATCAGTGATGAATCTTCCGCATTTTAACTTGTCTATCATATTTTTCCGATACTCTGTAGTGGTATACTCTATCCTGCACTTTTTAACGTTCAAGTTCTTCGTCTTGTTCTTCCCAATTTTGTTTCTGTATTTGAATTGTCTTGCAGTTTTTATAAAATCTCCTCGGATTTAAATCTTGACCTTGTTGCCATCTCTGAAATAGCTCTATTTTCTTTTCGTACCTATCACAGACCAGCTTTGCCCTTGCTTCGTCCATTCGGCTATCTTTTTGATAAAGCTGCCAAAGTAACTCCGCTGACGGAAGCTTTGCAGCGTCTACAATCGAACGATCCTTTACATATTTAAGCAGTCCCAATTCTGTTCCGGCAAAACTCGCCGTTTTAATTTTTCGCAGTTCCTCTTGTGCCGGAATTGGCTCTGAAACAAATAACGACTTTCCACTGTCAAAAATTGGTGCCATACGCAAAAACTGTAAGCTTTCCGCATCACGCAGCACACCAACATTATTGAAATGCCGATCTACATTGGAAAGAATAAAATCCGTCATTATTTGGTATTCTAAGTCATGCCGAAGCTGAATCGTATCAATTCCATGTTTTCCGCAAACCTGAATGAAATGCTCATATGTTGAGCAATCATTTCGTTGCTTTTCGGATGTCACTACTGCATAAGCCGACACTAATTCCTTTTGCTCACTGGTAAAGGCTTTTACATAGCAACCATAATCGTACTTTGCCCCCTTGATCTTCATCAGTTCATAAGATGCATAGTTATCGTATTCCTGCATCCTGTGCAATTGTGAAGCAAATACTTCATTGATGCTTTCCGTTGAGTAGGCATCACGATTTCCTTTTAACAGATAGCGCTCATGATCAAGCAAGATCCAGCTTTTTTCCAATGCCCCCTGCAACGTACTATCTGGCGTATACATCAACGTGCTGCCGTTGGATACAGACGCCCTTTTGCCTGCAATTTCTAAATTTCCACGGAACTCATTCTGATATAGACTGACCATTTTCCATGTCAATCCAGATTCAAGTGGACGAATCCAATAAAAATCTGTTAAACTCAGACCCAGATTCTTTACCAAATATGCTTCTGGGCAGGATACTCCCTGCTGTTCCAGAATTTCTTTAATTTTTCCCTGATTAAGAGGAACTGCTCGTTTATTCCACCAACGTTCAATCCAATCACTACAAATTCGTTCCTGTAATGGTGCTATTTCCTGATTTATATTTTTATAGTCACATTTTTCAATTCCACCCGTTTTATTTACCGCTAAGACAGTAACACGTTGGTCTTTTCTCATCAATTCATAGACTGGCATATTTCTTCAAACCTCCGTTCTTCCAGATATTCCTCTACTGCCCATTGAATAATCGTCCGAATGAAACACTCTGGCAAAGCATCTTCTTTACATATTTTTAAAGATACTGGCTCTTTATGATACGAAAAAGCAACTGTCCATTGATGATCATTTAATTTTACCTGACAGGGTACTTCCTGTACCAGCATAATTTCCCCATCTAATGTCTGAACCTTTTTATTATCCAATACTTTTCACCTCATAAAATTCTTCATCAACAGTTTCTTCTATATAAATCACCTTCCTTTACCGCCATTATATCGGTATACCGTGATAAGGTCAAGTATGCTGTGTCTAGTTTTTAACGAGCGTATCCGAATCAGATGAGCCACCCGGGACAGATAATGAACCGCCGTTCCTGTCCCGGTGGCTTATAGCAGTTTTCTGTAAGTCGCATCAATTAGAAATGCCCCCAGCGGAGCTGTAATAAGAATCGACAGCACTGCTACTGTAAGAACGATATTTCCGCAGGAAAGTCCCATTGCAAGCGGCATGCCGCCTATAGCTGCCTGTACTGTTGCCTTTGGCATATAAGCAAACATACAGAAAATACGCTCTTTTTTATTAAGATTTGTTCCTAACATACAGCACCACACACCAGCCATTCGGAATATAAGCACACCTAAGATTAGAACAACAGCGGCAATACCTGCAGATGCAGCATAATGAAGATCAACAGTTGCTCCGACAAGAACAAACAGCATGATCTCTGCCATGACCCACAGCTTATTAAACTTCGATGACAGGCGTACTGCTACAACAGTACGCTTTCTTTTTAATGCGATTCCCATACCCATGACAGCTAACAATCCAGAAAATGGAACAGTCTCGCCGAAGCGATCCTCTGCTGTTACAAGCAAGAATGAAATACTAAGCAAAATCATGACCTTTGCAGTATCGCGAATATGAATTCGCTCAAAATACAGCGAAAGTACGTAACCTACTGCAAATCCTGCCATTCCTCCAAACAGTACTGAAAATGGCACTTTTATAAAGCTTGCCGCTGATACACCATCACCAAGCGCAATTCCTGTAAACGCTGAGAACAGCACAATGACAAAAACATCGTCAACTGACGCACCAGCTAGAATCAGCTGCGGAATAGACTTTTTCGTACCCCAGCCTTCCTCTGTCAGCTTAATCATGCGCGGTACAATGACAGCTGGTGACACAGCGCCCACGACAGCACCCATGATTGCAGCGTCCAGACGTGATACACCAAGAAGAATCGGTGCCAGAGTAATCATTCCTGTCACCTCAAAGCAAGCCGGAACAAAACACATCAGAATAGCTGGGCGCCCTGCTTTTTTCAAATCCTCCAGATTTAAAGATAATCCTGCTCTAAGCAAGATGATGATCAATGCAATCCGACGCAGCTGTGATGAAATATCAAGAATGTATGAATCCAGCCAGCCCAGTCCATATGGACCCAGAATCATACCTGTGGCAATCATACCTACCAGTCCTGGCAGCCTTACTTTTTTGCACAGCCACCCGAGTGCCATTCCGAGCAGCAGCATTAATGCGATACTTTGTAACATCTTTTTTCTCCTTTTTCTTGCATAAGTTCAAATCAGATGAGCCACCTGGGACAGATAATGAGCCACCGTTCCTGTCCCGGTGGCTTACAAAAAAGGCTGACAATCCCTGCGAAATTCGCAGAAGTCATCAGCCTTAACCAGCGGTTTGTGATACAAGGAATGTATCAATGGGAGAACTTCATTCCCAAAACATATTTATTATACTGTGTTGCCTTCGGTCTGTCAAAGGGATTTTTGTTTTGTTAAGCGAACTACGGTTCACAGGACGTGTGAACTGTTGTAGCAATGTTGTCTCTTGCATTCTTAATGTGCTCTGCCGTCAGCTTTTCTGCAAGCTCCCCATCATGCTTTGTGATCGCCTCTAATATCGCGCGATGCTCAGAAACAGATTCCTCGGCACGTCCCGTCACACAGACAGAGACGGCACGAGCACGCCTGATATAGTTATGAAAGCTTGTCAGCACATTTTGGAGCGGACGGCTCTTTGATGCAGCGAAGATAATTCGATGAAACTCACCGTCTAACTCGCCCATTTCTTTTGCACTGTCTTGCTTTTTTAAATAATATTCCTGAAGTGCCATACACTGCTCAAGCTCTTCGAGTTCTTCATCTGTGATCTTTTCGGCGCAAAGACGTGCGGCCAATCCCTCAGTTCTAATACGAATCTCATAAATGTCCTCTACATCCTGCTCTGAAACACCAACTACGACTGCCCCTTTATTTGGGATGTTTTTAACAAGTCCCTCAAGCTCAAGCTGCATCAGAGCTTCCCGCACAGGAGTACGGCTCACACCCAGACTCTTTGAAAGCCTCAGCTCATTTAAGCTATCTCCTTCCTTGTAGCTTCCGTTTAAAATCGCATCCTCCAGTGTATTAAATACTTGAATGCGAAGCGGATCTCCACTCTGCTGCATACCCTTTTGTCTCCTTCTTATTTATCTTCATAATCCACGTCTCTGTGGAATACATACTGTTCTGCATAACGAATCATCTCTGTCTCACTGATAACAGTAATACGTCCGTTTGCATATTCCTGATCAATCAGCTCCTTGATCGTTACAACGCCTTCGTTCTTCTTATCAATTGCCTCTGCACCCTTTAAACCATAATACTGGTTGATCCATACGGCAATACCTGCCAGACCAGAAGTGTTGCTGATAGCAACCATCGGCGGACGATTTAAGATCAGCTCGGTATCAAAGATGTTATAAATTTCTGGATCCTTCATAATACCATCGGCATGAATACCTGCTCTTGTCAGGTTGAAGTTTCTTCCAACAAATGGTGTCATCGGCGGTGTTTCATAACCGGTCTCTTTCTCAAGATATTCCGCAATCTCTGTGATTACAGTCGGATTCATTCCATCAAAATCACCGCGTAATGATGCATATTCAAATACCATTGCTTCAAGCGGCACATTTCCGGTACGCTCACCGATTCCAAGCAGAGAACAGTTTACTGCGCCTGCGCCATACAGCCATGCGGTAGATGCATTGACAACACCCTTGTAAAAATCATTATGTCCATGCCACTCCAACATATCACTTGGCACACCGGCATAATGTTTTAAGCCATAGATGATTCCCGGCACGCTTCGCGGAAGTGAAACACCTGGATAGGAAATTCCATAACCCATGGTATCGCAGGCACGAATCTTAATCGGAACACCACTGTCCTTTGACAATTTCATCAGCTCAGTAGCAAACGGAACAACAAATCCATAATAATCTGCTCTCGTAATATCCTCAAAGTGGCATCTTGGATAAAGACCAGCCTCAATCGCGTCTGAAATAACGCCCAGATACTTTTCCATTGCCTGCTTTCTTGTCAAATTCATTTTCTTAAAGATATGATAATCAGAGCAGCTAACAAGGATACCTGTCTCACGAATACCAATATTTTTTACCAGTTCAAAATCACTCTTTGTTGCTCGAATCCACGTTGTGATCTCCGGGAATTCATATCCAAGCTCCATACAGCGCTCTAACGCATCACGGTCCTTCTTTGAGTAAACAAAAAACTCAGTCTGACGCACAATACCATTTGGACCACCAAGACGATGAAGCATTTTATACAAATCTACCATCTGCTGTGTGGTATATGGCTCGCGTGACTGCTGACCGTCACGAAAAGAGGTGTCAGTGATGTAAATGTGTTCCGGCATATCCATCGGTACATGGCGATAGTTGTAGGATACCTTCGGAACCTCGTTATATGGGAAAATCTCCCTAAACAGCTCCGGCTGGCTGACATCCTGCAGTTTGTACTCATACAGATCCTGTTCTAGCAGGTTGGTTTTGGTACTCAGATTAATTGTCTTATTTGCCTTCATAGTGTCGTCCTCCTCTGTTGCTCCTCATTTGCAGTGCATCTGTTACAGCACTTTTTCTGTATACCATTCTGCCACGTTACCGTGATGAATTTGTATCATTGTATACAATTATACAATTCAATTTAAATCTGTCAAGTACATTTTTTATCTCTGATCAAAATTGAGCCACTGGGGACAGTCAATCCAATCTTCCCATTCACCTGTTTCCTCATTTAATTTTCTTATTTTTCCATCTGATGTGTAATCTACATACTGTCCATCCACTCGATTTAAACTCTTGCATTCTCCATCATATGGATATTGTACGCCATCATAGGTTATAATGTATGTATTTTCTTGAAGATCATTTCCCCAAAAACATCCATTCTGTTCATACCATTCTCCTGCTAATTCAATACTCCAGTCTTCTTTTTCTTTCTCTAAATCATAACAGACAAGATAATATATCTGATCTTCCCCGTTTCTTTTTTCCAAATAATAAACATCCGTTCCTTTTATATAATCCCCACTGGTTGACCGACATTTTTCGCTAATTGTTTCAATTTCTCCTGTTTTCATATCAATCATATAAAGATTTGAATATCCGCCATCAGAAGTTGATGTAATCAATTTATCGCAAGCTGCCTGAATATATGCTCCTTCCATATAATAAGAACTTCTTACTCTTATTTCTTCTTTGTCTTTGAGATTCAAAATCACAAGGAATCCGCTTTCTTCTTGCAAATTTTGCTCATATGATTGATCCATAAACACTAAATAATCACTATATTTTCCAAGCAGATACAAATAATTTGGTGTGACAAGATCTTCAGCAGCAGAATCTTTATATGGTTCAGAATAAATCTCTTTTATCATTCCGGTTTTTTCATCATATGCCATAATCTTATGCATTCCATCTGCTTCTACTGAATAATACAAAACCTTATCATCATAAATTAAATAATATCTGCCATTCATATATTCGCACATTAAATCTGTTGCAATCAGATTTTTTTCTTCATCAGACATTTCAAAAATTAAATTCGTTTCATATGCATAATACGTTCCAAACTCAGTATTGATTCCTTGATAAACTGCCGGAATCCAAAGTACGTCCTGTTCCTCATCATTTTCACTTGATGTTTCTTGCTCTTTTGTTGTCTTCTTATTTTCTGTTAGAATTGCTGAAGCTGCTTCTGCCGTCACGTACAAACTATTTTGGCACAAAAATAGCATTACACAAATTAATGTTGAAAGTCTTTTTTTCATATAAATCATCCTCCATTTCGAATTAGTTAACTACTCATGACCACATTGTTTACTTATAGTATATCAATCTTTTTAATTCCAGTAAATAGACAATTTATTTTCTATAATTGAGGAAGTAATTTATCTACTTATTTTTTACTTTAGAAAACTGGTTTGGGAATCCTCGGTCATTCAATAGTCAAATAGTTCACGAGGCCTATTCCATGAAGTCAAATGTCCTCCATGGCTTTTAAGTCTACAACCATACTAACAAAGAAATCATTTTTGGACAATAGGTAGCTGGCTAGCGAGATGAACTGAGTTCATCCCCAGCGGTCAGGGTCAACAACACGGTGATGCCTTTTGCATCATTTCCGTTTTCGTCATACAAAAGTGCAGTTTGTATATAGGTTCCATTATCATCAAACTCATACACGATTCTGGCTTGCCCTGAATAATTTATCAGCTCATTCAGCTCTTTGCACAAATCATTAGATAAAGAGTAATGCCAACTATGATCGACCTGATAAAGCATTACCGTACAAATCACCTGATTCTCATATACAACTGGAAGTACATACCCCTCTGAACAGGTTTCTCCAGATGGTGTCTTATTCCATGTTTGGAATGGCTCCATAATAAAAAACTCAGCGTCATCTATGTACTCAGTTTGACTATACATTTCAAAATGCTCTATCCATTCATTAGATACTGCCTTTATATACTCGACCATATCCTGTGTATACACTGCAGGTGCCAATGCAATATTCAAAAGCTCTTGTGTCTCTTCTGCCGTTGTTTTCATCTCTTCATCTGCTTTTGCAGTTGTTTTTGTCTGTGTATCATCCAGCAGAACTCCATTTTGACCTGACTGCTTTTGTGGTGTGTGACCTGGCTGCAACGAGAAGAAAAAAACGCCTGCTACCGCAATTGCAATAGCTGCCACAGCTGTCACTTCTGTCACAAAAATATGCTGTCTGCTTTTCAATTGCTCCCTTCGCTTTACTGCAAAACGATCTGCTTCTGCAATCATTTCTTCGTCAATCGCATTTAATGATTTTAACAAGCTATGAACTTTCATACATTTTCCTTTCCCTGTTGTCATACTATTTCTAATCTCATATCCACTTTTCCATTTTTTTCAATGAGATTCAATTACACCCTGACAAACCAGCATTTCTTTGAACTGTTCTCTCATGCGAAACAGAGAAACCTTGACACTGCTTTGTGTCATACAAAACATAACCGCCAATTCCTTAATCGAATCTCCATACCAATATCTTCGAACAAACAATATTCTTTTATCAGAAGGCAGGCTTCTCAGATAATCTTGAATATACATCGTCAATTCCCCCTCTGACGTTTTCTGAAATGTCTCATCTGGTATAGTTTCTTCGAGTTCCTTTGTCATCTCAACCATCACACATTTTCTTTTTTTTGCTTCTCTTCTTTCCAAACGGTTCATTGCATTACAGCGACATATCCGCATGATAAATGCCTTGAAATGAATGGGGCGATTAGGTGGGAGCGCATTCCACAAGTCCCAGTAAGTGTCGCTGCAGCACTCTTCTGTATCCTGATAGTCAAACAGCAATCGATAGGCGAGCTGCTCCATTGTTTTTCCATATTTTTCTTTTGTCTGTATAATGGCAGACTCTTCTCTTTCCCAATAAAGCTGTATGATTTTTAAGTCTTCCATACTTTCCACCTTCTTTCTCTTTTGCTTTTTCTATCCATTGACCATTATACCAAATTGTTCTGCATTAAAGCTAATATTCACAAATTCATCTCCACCAGAATATCATCTTTTCTATTTGAGTCAATATCTGTGGATTCTGTTCCGTAAAATTTCCATCATATGGAACAAGAATAAGTAAGAGCAAAATTAATAATGTCATGACTGCAGTTATCCAGACAAAACGATTCCATCCCCTATTTTTTGCCGTTTGACACCTAAATCCTACCGCTACAAAACAAGCAATTCCCAATAGGAAATTTACATCAAGCTGATATCTTGTCACCATATATGGTGTATAAACACTATCGAACACTGTAATTCCTATTATTAATGCAATAAGTGTATTTATTATTGCCGTCAGATGATTTTTCTTTATTTCCTTTTTCACTGAATCCTGCAAAAAAGCTGCAATGCACCAAAAAACAGGAAATGCAAACAAAATTCCTTCATAGCTTACATATGGAAATTTTCCTTGTATTGGACTCCATGAAGCAAATTGATACACGAGTCCGTTTGTAATTTTGTCTAATCTGAATCCTGCAAATAAACTATATAAGCGTTGATCTGCCACCGTTAGCTGATAGCGTTGACCAAATTCCCATATACTTCCAAATCTTGCATAGTTGTACCACATCAGCAATATAGCTGTAAGCAAACATGGAATCCCTGCTGTTAAACAGGCTTTAATACTTTTTTTCTTTGATTTTAGTTCATGCAGATGCAAATAAAACAGCATAATCTGGAGTATTCCGGAAAGTGCAATAGTCGGTCGGCATCCAAATGCCAATGATGCACACAGGAAACTTCCTGACAATTCTTCCATTTTTCTTCCATTTTTCTGCTCTGAATCCCACACCACTCTAACCATCAGGTTCAAGCTTATTATTTCCATACACACAGCTGACATGATCGCTGTGCAATATAATGCTGGTGCCGCGATTGCATACCATACACTTACAAATGATAGTACCATTGATAAGATCAAATATAGGTCAAATGGCATTTTAGGAAAAAATTTTTTTCGTAAGAAATCAAATAATGCAAAAATAGCAAGGATTGTCCCAACAGTAAAAATCTGTGTTGCTTTGTATGTAGTAAGCGCATTTCCTGTCAAAAGCTGATATGGAAGAAACAAAAGAACTACAGGAACAATTCCAAAATACATATAGTACTTTCCATTGTAAAATGCATGATCCCAATGGTAATAAATACCTAGTTCCTTCCTTGCCTGTGGATCATAGGGATTTTCCATTTCAGATAATCTTGGATCAACATCTTCATATTCAAGGTACAAATGACCATGCAAAATAGATTGTGCCATCCTCTCATATTGATCTCTATGACCCGGAATTTTTCCATTCCAAACAGGCGAAAGTGACATGGGATAAACGCTTAGCACAATTGTAATTATCATGCAAATAAATCGTTTTGCATCGTTGCGTTTCAACCACATAGTATCAATTTTTCTCCTCCTATGATACATGTTTTTATATAATTTCAGAATATATTTTTTTATTTTGAAGTCTAGCTTCAGAATCCATTTTATTTTTGTAATGTATATTCTCGATTAAAACAAGCGCAGTCAAAACTTGCATTCCACTTAAAATATGTAGTAAATTTGCTTTTATATTTGAGAATTTTTTTACCCTAGCATTTTTAATTTCTACGAATCCTGCCACAAACACTACTATTTTCCAAAGTTTTTCAGGTTTATAAAAACAAAACTGATGCAGTAATTTTTTTATTATGCTTATGCCATCTCTTATTGTGCTTAATTTTGACTGACTACCATTTGGTCGTTCCTTATACGCTACAGCAATTTCTTCTACCTGCAGATTATTTTCTAATGCATAAACTGTCAGTTCAGTTTCTATTTCAAAGTTCTGGCTCAATACTGGAATTGTCTTTGCAAAACGGTAACTCAATGCACGATACCCTGTCATTACATCTCTTACCTTCCCACCAAACAATTTTTGTACTGCCAAGCGCATAAAGCGATTTCCTGAATTATGAAATCTCCGCTTGTTTACCTTAAAGTACGTGGAACTAAGTCGATCTCCTACTACCATATCAGCATGATATTTTAAAACTCGTTCCGTCATCTTTGCCGCCTCCGACGCTGGATAGGTATCGTCTGCATCAACCAGAATGTAGCACTGTGCTTCTACCTCCTGAAACATTCTTCGCACAACGTTCCCTTTTCCTTGTTGGTACTCATGTCGAACAATTGCACCAGCTTCTTTTGCTTTTTCCACTGTTTTGTCAGTAGAATTGTTGTCATATACATATACCGTAGCTTGCGGCAATGTCTTTTTAAAGTCTCTCACCACCTTTCCAACCGTAATTTCTTCATTGAAGCATGGAATTAGTACTGCTATCTCATCCATTTTTCTCCTCCTTTCACCATTTATGTCCGATTTTATTTTCATTGGTTACATTTTTTTATAACTCAATCACAAATTTTACGAAATTCGTACCATCATCGTTACAGTTCACGGCAAAGCCCGAAGGTGAATGGATTTCACGAGACGGACACTTGAAGCAGGTCTTTCAAAGTAATGTATAATAAGAAAGAACATAAAAGGAGCCTGCGGAATTTGGTCCGTCGACGAAACCATTGCACCGAAGGGCTTTAGTAAAATAGTCCCATGAAAAGTAACCCATCATCATATCCATTCGCAAAACTGCAAAATATCCCCTTGCTTTTCTATTTGATACCCTTTATAATGAAGGTTGAGTAGACATTTTGGTCTGATTCCAAGCATTTTTTATGGAGGTTTTAATATGACACAGATTTCAAAAGATATTACAATCGGTGAACTGCTTCAGGTAAACACCGGTGTTATTCCGATTCTTATGGCTGCTGGTATGCATTGCCTTGGCTGCCCGGCATCTCAGGGCGAGTCCATCGGCGAGGCTGCTGAGGTTCACGGACTTGATCCAGATGATCTGGTTGATAAGATCAATGAGTTTTTAGCTGAGAATGCTAAGGATGCTCAGTAATACTTTTTAAGGGGCTGCGAAAAAATGAAAGTTTTTTCGCAGCCCTGTTTCTGTTGTGGATAACTCCAACTGTTTTCTTTTTGAATTTGACAGTTTATCTTAAACAAAACACCATGGATACTAGAAATGAAATGTGGAGAGCCTATCTCCATCATACCTGTTGAAATCTCCATCATTTTTTGGTAAAATGATGGAGATAAATTTAAAATGATGGAGATTTTTATGAGAGAGTTTGATTATATTACAAGTTCTGCGAAGTTGCTGACACCTGAAATTGTTCAGATGGTAGGCAGCATCCACGAACACAAAACCGGCTGCTTCTGATTATGTATCCGGTCCTTTCGGACCGGGTAAGATCTATCAGAAGCAGCCGGCAGTTTCGTGCGCAACCTGCGGTATCCGCCCTGCTGCGTTACAATATTATGTTATGCAATACGTCAAGAAATGTTCCTATCCTATCATTATTCTAATATTCCCTATTACAATTCTCTTATCGCACCAGAAGAAGTTTTTGTCCGGGCTTTGTGCCAAGCTCTTCTGGCGATTTTCCTTCTTTTTGCATACTGGAAGCGGTCGCATTTAATGAATCTGCTTTTGTATTATCTTGATTGACCTCGCGGATTCGCTCAATGCTCATTCTATATTTTTTGGCTATTGACCAAAGATTATCACCCGGCTGTACAATGTATCCGATCATGCCTGGAAAATCATTTGGATCAATCTGTTCACCTGTAAAGCTCACCTGATCGAGCACTGAAATTTCATGCTCTGAGAGCACAAATGTATCAAGGCTAATGACTGCACGCACTTCTCCCTGACCGCCCGGCGCAATCATTGTTGTAATTTGTTCTAACATCGGGCTGATTGTAAAACAGCTGCCCGGCGTAATTCCGCCTGCTTCAATTACATGGCTGAGTGGAATCACACCTGCCGCAGCCTGCATTGGTCGTTCATCGTTTGCCGCCAGATATAATACAGTCACATAGACAGCACCCTCCACACGAATGCCCTCTGATACAATCTCTGTACGATCAATTGACACTGTTCCTTCACTGTGGCAAATTTGGAGCATGGTGTCAGTGCTGTGAAGCGGAATCTTTTCGGTGATTCTGCACTTTGCTTTATTTTTCATCTGAAGTGTTTCTAAATGAGCCGTCTTGTAGCTTGTGTCTACTTCTTTTGTTGTTGAATAAGCGTCACAGAGCAAATGTACCTTTTCCTCAAGATACAGCTTCATATCAAGCTCTACTACTGCTTCCACATGGAATATTCGATTTTCTCCATCCTCGTCTGGATGAATACTAATCTCTTTTTTTATCAAAACTGGCTCCACCGATGGAATCATCTCATGACGGCATCCAACAAGCGGCAGTTCCCCTGTAAATGAGATCGTCTTTTCCATCCACTGCATAGGAAGCTGCTCCTGTCCTGCCTCGTAAATTACAAATAAGGCTGCCTCTGCCTGAATGAGCATTTTGTCTTCCTGAGCCTGATATTCCATACTTCTAAGACTAAGTGATTTCCATAAAAGTGACTGTGCAAGCGGTTTTCCCGGAGCTACTACTACATCATCCTCCATACGAAACGTATCCTTTTTTTGCAGCTGCAAAGACACCACTTCCATATCTTTTCCAAGTACAGCGATATCTTCTTGCCCTGAAAGCGATCTTGCTGCCTCCTCAAGCTGTGCCGATGCGGCAAAAAGTTCCGCACCAAGCACGGCACTGATATGAAGCTTTCTTGAGTTGACAACACGAATACTGATATCTTCTACCTTTGTGCGGCAGCGCACATAATCACCCGGCTCAAGTCCTGGATAGCTCACATTTTCTTCAAATGTAAGTGCACCAGACAAATTTTTCATTCTACCAGAACCCTCTACGGCATATAAAATTTCAAAGTCGAGACGTCCTTTTATGATTACCTTTTCTGAAAGCTGGCGAAGTTCCTCCATCACGGCATCTGCCTGCTTTAGCAATACGCTTCCCACATCTGGCTTCGCATCTGGAATATTAAAATCCTCATCAAATGTGACCTGCGCACTCACTGTATTTTTGCTCCTGCTCATATGTATCTGTTTTTTCTGCAGCTCTAACATAATCGCCTCCATATACTGATATTGGGCTTTGCCGCTTTCAGTCGGTTTTGACATGACCGACTGGCCCTATTACTAGTATATGAAGGCGATTTATTTTTTATGATGAAATATTTTATTTACAATCTTTTTCTGTTCGCTCCTGAATCTCTGCATGATACAGCTCTAATTCAAAGTCCTGGCGATTTTTGTGAAGCATATTTTGGAGTGATATTCCAATGCCTGCCAGCTGTATTGCCGCGACTGACAAAAATCCGCTAACAATCAGTGTTGGATAGCGCGGCACAAGTCCTGTTTCAATATAAGTGATTAATACTGGCACAAACATTACTAGCGAAATTAGAAACAACATTATGCTTATTATACCGAAAAAGGCAAATGGATTGTAAATACGAAAAAGGCGAATCAGCGTCTTAATTACACTCCAGCCATCTAAGAAGGTATTGAGCTTTGACACGCTTCCTTCTGGACGATCACGATATGGTACAATCACGTTTTCCACCTGCATACGCTTGTCAATCGCATGAATACTCATTTCTGTCTCTATCTCAAACCGACATGATAAAATCGGGAATGTTTTTACAAAACGGTAGCTGAATGCACGATACCCCGTCATGATATCGCGTATGCTTCCGTGAAAAAGTTTTGATACCATTCCCCGAACAAGACAATTGCCTATATTGTGGAACGGGCGCTTATTTTCCTCAAAATAAGTAGATGACAACCTATCTCCAACTACCATATCCGCATTGTGTTCCTGTACAAGCTTTACCATTTTTGCAGCAGATTCTGCTGGATAAGTGTCATCCCCATCCACAAGTATGTAGCAATGTGCGTCAATTTCCTGAAACATTCTGCGCACTACATTTCCCTTTCCCTGCTGATACTCATGACGCACTACAGCTCCTGCCTTTTTTGCAAGCTTCTCTGTGTCATCTGTTGAATTATTGTCATACACGTAAATGATGGCGTCAGGCAGCATACGTTTAAAATCTGATACCACCTTTTCAATTGTTTTGTCCTCATTATAGCAGGGGATCAATACAGCAATATCATCCATGTCCTCTCCTCCTTTCAAATTGGTACACTGCAAGTTTTAATAAACGCATCCATATATTGATAACTGTGTTCCTTCATAGTACTTTTGAAATTCAATGCCACTGTCTGTAAAAATATTAGTTGTTCCAGCCGCTATTTTTTCATCAAAATCATTTGTACTGACTATATATCTGATATTTAATTTCTTTAGATCCTCTGGTGAAAGTGTTACTTCTACATAATCTGTACTGACTAACTCAAGCATCGTCTTGCTTCCAAGTGATGCTCTAATATGGCAATACCTATTGTAGATATCTTCACATTCTCCCTCCTGATCTAACATCTCCCAGCGTGTTTTCTGAGGATATGTCTGCGTTGTATTCAGGCAATCTGCTCCTGCCATCGCAGGAATGTTAGTAGCCGGGTAGGCCATATCTACAACAAGCCATATTGCCTTAGGATCCTCTTTTACGAGATCACGAATTTGCTGCATCGTTTCACTTTTCGTAATTTCAGGTACCCCCTTTGCAACTGGATTTATCCAAATTGATGATGCCAATACTACTGTGCATACTCCCAAAACTGCCATTGTATACTTGCTTTTTCTTGCCCGATACAGCAGATAAAAAACAACTGCCAGAATTGCCCAGACAACTACAATTTTCTCTGCTGTATCAAAATATTCATATCTAAGTCCTCCCGGCTCATACTTTGTAAATCCCAAGGCTAATCTCATCGGTACAGCTGATGAAATGACAGCTGCCAATGCTGCCAACCATCTTTTAGGTGCTTTTTCTTTTAATGCGACAGCTCTGACAAATAGAGTCAATCTAAGAAAGCCTAACACCTGCGGTCCGCGATTTGAATTTACAAAACTAAGCAGCAGTATTTTGGCAAGCCATTTAGGAATACCAACACAATAGTACCATGCCAAAAACAGATTCATTCCTAGTAAAAGAATGAGTAAAGGATCCTTCTTTTTTTCTTTAATGATTACCCACAGCGCAAGTATAAATCCTGCTGGTGCAAAACAAATGATGGATGAATTTTCTACAATTAGTTCATTCATACTAAATCTGCTAACAAGCGAAATCGGGTATTTCATCATCCACCAAAGGCCTGTACCGCCTGATGACGAAGGTGCATTTCCGGGATAAACTGAATTTAATTCTGCTTTAATCACATCCCATGAGGTGACGGCAAGTACTGTAAGACCTGCTGCTGTAATCACGAAAATAAGAAGCCATGGCACCACATCAACTCGTCTTAACACATTCCTGTTAAATTTCCAAATGACAACCCACAGAAATAATGGAACAAAGCCCCATGCCACTGGCACCATCCATGTCGGGTAAAATGTCAAAACATACCCTACCGCACAAACTGCCATACCGACTGCCACTGCGATTTTTCTTGGATTAAATGCACGTGATACCAAATAGTTACTTCCAAGCACAAAACAAGCACCGTAGATCAGCATCTCAACAAGTCCATTGATTGCAAACCACCATTGTAAAAATGGTGCAAAGCTCACACAGACTGACAACATTACAGATAATTTTTTCTGCCCATCAGTAATCAGCATTCCTAGCTCAAACCATGACAAAAACAGCACGATCAGACGTGAACACCAAAACCATGAAAGTCCTCTCTCGCTTCCAAAGAAAAGATATCCCCAATAAAATGGGCGAAATAATGTCAGAATATCCCACGATGGCTGTCCATACACGAGCATGTTATCTGTCAATATACTGCCAAGTGTTTGGCTGTAGCGATTATACGCACCAAGCGTATTATATTGTTGACGAAAACAAAGCGGCGTCAATGTTCCCCACTCATCACTTCGCCATACACGCGGTTCTCCCAAACGAATACCACTTTCGCCATCTCCCAAAAACAACTTCCAACATCCCATTGACGATCCGCTAATTTTGAATGAAACCAACATGATTAACAGCAAAAATGATAATACAAAGCGATATTTATAAATCAGCTCAAATCCCTGTTTCAAGCCTCTTTGCTTTTGTTTTTTTTCATTCATTTTTTCTTTCTCCAAAACTTCTCCCTTCTTTTTAGTGTTTCCATTATTTTACCTCATCTAGGTGACATCTCTCTTACTCTTTCGTGACAAATTTGTCACTTAATTTATATCAATGATGTTGGGGTCAAAAGGTATTTTGACCCCTTTGATACCAGATTGCTACGTG
>OLSF01001374.1_pt1 | contig 22036 bp, 16 predicted proteins | sample 1672301 | NCBI WGS metagenome assembly OLSF01 (sample SAMEA3136669, study PRJEB25190) | human gut metagenome | biome: human gut; feature: human-associated habitat; material: faeces | place: Austria | collected 2013
TACTATGCTCCGTGCCGCCTATCTGCGATTGGCGGCTCCGGTCGGCAAAGGGGCAAAAGCCTTAGAAAAAATGAGGAATGAACTCCATTTGACGGCAGAGGAAATGCCCGATGTCGCCAAACAAGCCGCTTTCACTCAAGCTCATTTGAAACAAATGGGCGTTAAAATCTTTGATGATAAGGGCAATATGCGCTCTATGATTGATATCTTCAAAGATATGGGGGCCGTTCTCAAAGATGCAAGCGATCAGGAAAAGCTGTCAACGGTCAAAGCGGTATTCGGCGACAGAGCTTCTGCCGGTGCATTGGCTATTTTTAACCATATTCAGACCGGACGTTTGGATGAGGTCCTGACTAAGGTTAAGAATGCCGATGGTGCAGCTCAGCAAATGGCTGAACGAATGCAAAATACAACAATCGGCGCATATAAAGAATTTTTATCTGCCGCTGAAAGCATTGCCATTTCATTCGGTTCTGTACTTTTGCCGCAGTCAGCGGAAATTATGCGATACGGCGCAGGCTGGGCAAATCAGCTTAGTACCCTGGCTGAACAGCATCCTCAGCTAAGCAAAGCTATTGGTTATACCGTTATAGGCTTAATCAGTCTTAAAATTTCTGCAATTGCAGTTGGATACGCCTTTACATTTGTGCGAGGGGCTTGGCTTTCCGCAGCAAGTGTCGCCCTTAAACTCAAGACATTTTTGGGATTTTTATGGACTCAAATGCTGAAAAACAAAGCCATTGCTTTGGCAAGCGGCTTCAAACAGTTTGGAATGACACTCTGGACACTGGTCAAAGGCGCTATTCCGGCGGCAGTTACGGGAGTTAAACTTTTGGGGCGGGCTTTACTTTTAAATCCGATTGGTTTGGCGATTACAGCAATAGCTGTCGGAGCTTTTCTTATTATTAAATATTGGGAGCCGATTAAGGCATTTTTTGTAAATCTCTGGGAAGGAATTTCTGCTGGAGCGCAGAAAGTATGGGAAAAAATCAAAAAAGTTACCGAGCCGATTGCCAAATTGAAACAGGCAGTCGGAAGCGTATGGAACAAGCTGTTTGGCAGTGATGATGACAAAAAGGCTGTCCCTGCGACAGCACGCCAGCCTGAAGTCGGTCAGGCCGTTGTTGCGGATGTCGGAAAAAATATCGATCCGCTCAACAGCAAGGTTAAGACGGCAATTGCCAACGACAATTCTGCCCGGACGACGGTTCATAACAATATCACAGTCAACGCGGCCAAAGGCATGGACGAAGCGATGTTGGCCAGAGAAGTCGGCCGCGTGATGGATGAGCGAGAACGCCAAATGGCAAGCAGAAAAAGGGCATTAAACTATGGTTAATGTAGATTTAAGCGTCGTCGGGGCAATTCTGAACGAAACCGGACGTCTGAAAACATCAATACCGATTGACAATATGATGCTGCTCGGAGCTTACCGGTTTTGCCTTAAAAATGCTTCGTATCAGACTTTGAAACGGCAAAATGAGTACAAATGGGCGGAATTGGAGCGTATTAACACCAATCCGTCTCTGCAGTTTACCGGGTTCGGCAGTGAGACAATCAGCTTGGACGGGATCATTTATCCGCAGCTTTTCGGCGGGCTCCGGCAGCTCAATCTGATGCGGACGTCGGCAATGCAAGGTAAACCGCTGATGCTGATTTCCGGCTACGGCTTTGCTTTTGGGCAATGGTGTATCACCTCCGTACAGGAGAATCAGACGATTTTCTTTAAAGACGGCACGCCGCGGCGGATTGACTTCACCATAAATCTGAAGAAGTACGGCGATGGCAAGAAGCGTGGCATTATGGGAATTGTGCAAAAGGTCGGGAAATACTTATGATTATTTACAATACCAAAGACGGCGACGTTTTGGACGATATCTGCTACCGCTTTTACGGACATCTGGACGGCACGGTCGAAAAAGTGCTGGAAGCCAACGATTTTCTAGGATTTCAGCCGCCCGTGCTGCCGGCCGGACTGAAAATCCAGTTGCCGGAAATTAACGACAAAAAATCAACTCAAACTGTCAGGTTATGGTAATGCAGCCGGTTTTTAAAATTCTTGCCAATAATGATAATGTCACTGAACTGATTAAAGAACGGTTAATCCGGCTTTCAATCACAGATGAAATCGGCTTTGTGTCTGACGCGGCGACAATTGTCATAGACAATCATGACGATCAGGTGGAAGTTCCGGCACGCGGGGCTGAACTGGAAGTCTATCTCGGCTATGACGTGGATGCGCTGGTTAAAATGGGCAAATTTATGGTCGACGAAGTCGAACTTTCCGGGCCGCCGAACCAAATCAGCATTACGGCCCGCTCTTCTGACACTTTTGAGAAAAGTAATCTGGGAAGCATTGTCAGTCCTAAAAGCCGATCATGGCATGACATAGCCTTCCCAGACATGGTGGCTGCCATAGCCAAAGAAAACAAACTGTCCCCTCTGGTCTCGCCAAGACTTGAGGGGATTATTGTTGACCATATTGACCAGACAGAGGAAAGCGACCTTGCATTTCTCAATCGTGTTGCGCAAACTGTTGACTCTTACGTTAAACCCGCAGACGGCAAGCTGATTGTCGCTCCGATCGGCACGGCGATTTCTCCGAAAAAGGAAGAAAAGCCGATGCCAACCACGGAACTGGACGTTACAGACATTAACAGCTGGCGGATAAGAATCGCCGAACGCAACAAAATCAACAGCGTCGAAGTTAAGTATCACGACAAGAAGAAGGGCATCCTTGACACGGTTCGCACAGGAAAAGGAAAGCCCTGCTTTTGTGTTCCGCATACCTATGCTTCGGCGACAACCGCGATGCGGATTGCCAAATCAAAACTGGCGGCGCTTATTCGCGGCATTTATGAGCTTGAGCTGACAGTTGCCGGAAATACGGCAATCTGTGCCGAAAGCATCATAAAAATCTCCAACCTGACCCAAGCAGCCAACCGCGAATGGATCATCAAATCGGCCACCCATGAGCTCTCCGGTTCGGGATACGTCACTCAAATCAACGCAATTATAAAGGATTAAACATGGATATTACAAATCTGGACGCCAATGTTTGGCAGTATTTCTTTGCCTTCATGGAACATAACAAAATCTTTACGCTTATCTTGGTTTTTATGGCCGCTGTTTTCTTGCTGCTTATCAAAAAAATCGTGAAAATCCCCTGTAACATTTTCACCGGCAAGATTGACAGCACCAAAATGATGCTCTCGGAATGGGAAAAGGATATTCTTATTTTTTCCGGAAACAAACATCATTTTGCCGATGATTACGCCAAAAACATCCTGTTCAACCGATTGGCAGAAAAAATTCTGCGCAGCTATTACCTTTGGAAAAAACAGGAATTGGATGACATTAAGCAGAAAAAGCTGTCTGTTGACACAGCTGCTTCGTCTGAATATCAGACATCCAAACTGGATGCTACCCGTCAAAAATGGCAGGCGGAATTTACGGCTTGGTGCAAATTCCAAGGAATCGCCAAAGATAAAATCAAACATATTATTCGGGCTTATAACAAGGTTTCGGCCGGAGATATTAAAGCTTTAACCTTTATGCTGACCCGCTTCAACGGCAACTACAATTACCTCAACCTCTGTATTTATGCGGTTTTGAACGCTATTGAGTTCGACCTGGAACAGGCTTCTGCCTCGTTTAACGGGGATTTGGCCGGTATCAAAATTGATGGATACACAATCAAAGGAGGTCATCATGGCACTGAGAAAAATTGATAAAATCATTGTTCATTGTGCAGATACTCCGGATGGTAAAGACTTTACCATTAAAGATATTGACCGCTGGCATAAGGAACGCGGCTGGCAATGCTGCGGATACCATCATGTCATCAGATTGGACGGAACGATTGAAAACGGACGTCCTCTGGCTCAGATCGGCGCTCATTGCAAAGGTTATAATGAAAACAGCATTGGCATTTGCCTGATTGGCTGCCGGGAGTTTACACCGGCCCAGCTGGTCTCGCTGAGAAACCTTATCGGCTCCTATCGGAAACTCTTCCCCGGTTCAGAAGTATTCGGACATTATGAGTTATGCCGGTATAAGTCTTGCCCCAACTTTAATGTAAAGGACTGGTACTATGGTGGAATTTTTAAACAAATTTAAGGCCTGGATTATTGCCGGAGTTGGTCTTTTGCTTTACTGGCTGGGCCGAAAAGATGAAAAAATTAAACAAATCGACACTAAACAGAAAGGACAGCTCAATGCGATACATCAAGCGAACGTGGCTCGCAATACTCGTTTTGAGTCTGAGCGGATTAAGCGGCTGCACGACAAATATCGCCGACCTTGAATTCTGCCAGATCTATGAACCGATTTTTGCTGATTATGACCATGACACTCAGGAAACCATAGACCAGATTGACCGCAACAATCTGGTCTATGATGACCTTTGCACCTGAAAAAGCCCCCTGCTCTACGGAGTAGGGGGCTTTTTGTCGTTTAAATACTTTCTTTATTTAGATTGCTTTTCTGGTCAAATCCTGACTGGCTGCCAGAGAATACATATCACTGACATCCTCAGTCGGATTAGACAGGGTATCCATCGAAGCCGAATTGCTGATGCTAAAGCTGTTCATCGCCTGTATCAGCTGATCAGCATTGCTGATATCAAGCGTGGAACCGTCATGGAACTCTATGGTTTCGACTTTGGAACTGTCATAACGGAAATGGTCATTTATCTGGATTCCCTTAACTTCATTGCCATTGATGGAGATTTTCAGGTCGTTGCCTATTTTCTCAAACGACAGGTCACTTTGGCTGATACCTTCACCAAAGACAATCTTATCATTGCCTCCGGATTCAGTGATGGTATCGAAGCCATCACCTAAATTGTAAATATAGGTATCATCGCCGTTTCCTCCATTAAGAATATCATTGCCGATACCTCCAACAATTGTGTCATTACCTTCTCCGGCGTTGATAGTGTCATGACCGCCATTTCCGTAAATGATATCATTATAAGAGGTTCCTTTAACAGTGTCGTCAGCATCGGTTTGTTGCAGTGTTATTCCCTGTGTTGACAGGTTAAACGTTGAACCATTAGCAAATTGGAGCGTTTCTACTTGATAATTAGTTCCCGAATAGAAGTCTTTGACTGTTACTCCTTGAGAAACATCATTATTTATTAAAATGTCCAAATTTGAACCATCTTGTCGGAAAGAAAGGTTATTTATGGAGATGCCTTCACCAAAAATGATTTTGTCATTTCCTCTGGTCTCGGTAATTGTATCATAACCGTCACCCAGATTGTAGTAATAACTGTCTCTGCCATTACCTCCATTCAAGGCGTCATTGCCTTTTCCTCCATAGATACTGTCATTACCATCTCCGGCATTAACGGTGTCATTACCATTTCCGGCGATGATAGTATCATCGTTATAAGTTCCGTTTATAGTATCATCTGTTGCACCATAGGCCATATTTAAGCCTAAATCTGGAAGGTATATAGATGTTCCGTCACTAAATTTGAGGTACTCTATTTTGTATAAATCATTTTCATTTAAGAAATTATTGATTTGTACACCTTGGTTTTTGTCGCCATTAACGGTAATCAACAGATTATTGCCTAACATATTAAAATCTAAATCATTGAAACTTATACCGTTACCAAAGAGTAATGTATTTTGACCGGCATCATCTTCTATGGTATCAAGATCATCGCCGAGATTCCATACATATGTATCGTTTCCGTAACCTCCTTTTAATGTATCACATCCTTGGCCACCATAGATTATATCATCCCCGTTGCCGCCATCAATGTTATCGTTTCCAGCATTGCCGTAGATAATATCATTGCCATCTCCTGCCGTTATGGTGTCATCATTATTGTTCCCTGTTATAGAATCATCATAGATCGTTCCATTGACCGTCCCATCTCCTTTTAATATTAACGCATTTTTACTCAGATCAAAGAGGTTCCCGTTGCTGAATTCCAAGGTTTCAATACGGTTACTATTTCCTGAAGCAAAATAATTTTTGATCAAAAGTCCTTGGTTGGGCATATTCTGAACATTAATGTATAAGTCTGAATTCGTTTGACTAAATGAAAGGTCATCATATGAAATGCCCTCGCCAAACACAATTTTATCTGTTCCTTGCGAATCTGTTATTGTATCCATACCGTCACCAAGGTTCCAGATATAAGTGTCATTTCCGGCACCTCCGTCGATTGTATCATCTCCTGTTCCGCCAGAGATGATATCCGCACCATCTCCGCCAGACATGGTATCTTCTCCGATCCCATCTGAAAGAGTATCATCACCATTACCTCCGTTAATGGTGTCGTTTCCATCTCCTCCGGTTATTGTATCGTTATATATTGTACCATCAATGGATTCGCCGGTATCACCTAGCTTGATATCTAAAGACTGACTTAGATTTATGGATGAGCCGTCTGTAAATTCCAGGAGTTCAATATTGTAACTACCTTCAAAATATCTGTTTATTATTATTCCTTCTTGATGGTTATCATTGATAAATATAAGTAAATTATTTCCTTGTTTGAAAAATGATAAATTGGCAGATGTAATACCTTCTCCGAATTTGATTTTATCAAATCCACTGGAATCCGTTATTGTATCCATACCATCACCAAGGTTCCAAATGTAAGTATCATTTCCGGCTTCACCGTTAATGATATCATTTCCAGAACCACCAGTTATGATATCATTTCCGTTTCCGGAAGAAATTTCATCATCTCCGGCTCCACCATTAATAATATCATCACCCCCATAGGTCGTAATGGTGTCGTCTCCGCCTTGAGCATCTATTATATTATCACCAATATTACCGGTAATTGTTTCAGCGCGGTTATCATAGGTGAGAGTAATGTTATTTTCTCTAAAATCAAATTTGCTACCATCGGAAAATTCAAAAATAGTGATGGGGTGATAATTGTTATTGATATTATTTGAAGAAAAGTGATCTTGGATAATAATCCCTTGGGAAATATCATTTTTCACAATCAGTCTCAGATTATTACCGTCTTGTTTAAATGTTAAATCGTCAAACGAAATATTTTCTCCAAATTTGATAGTATTTAATCCGGCTGTATCTCGAATTGTATCAATATCATCACCTAAATTCCATATATAGGTATCATTTCCGACGTCGCCATCAAGAGTATCATTGCCTTTGCCTCCATTCAGTATATCATCTCCTGATGAACCATTCAGGTTATTTTCCCCAATATTTCCTATTAATGTATCGTCTTCAACAGTACCTGTAATTGAACCATCCAATTCATTTGTTTTCAAAATTAAACCTGTAGTTAGGCGCAATGTTGAATTGTCGGCAAATTTTATATTCTCTATTCGGTTATCATTATTTCTAAAGAAATCTATGATTTCAATACCTTGTGAGAAATCGTCGTTGATTGAGATTATCAGATTATCATTTTTTCTGTAAAAAGAAATGTTTTCCTTACTTATTCCGTCCCCAAAGATGATTTGGTCGCGTCCTCCTAAATCTGTAATCTTATCATAACCGTCGCCTAGGTTGTAATAGAAAGTATCCCGGTCATATCCGGCAGAGATAATATCGTTTCCTTTGCCGCCCGTAATATCATTATAACCATCCTCGGCATTAATTGTATCATCTCCGTCACTGCCGATTAAAATATCATCATCACTTGTACCGGAGATTGTCTGTCCGGCGTTTTCGCTTGGTTCTTCTGGTTCAACTATAGAAACAGATGAAGTTTCTACAATAGTCCCATCGGCAAACTCTAACTTTTCAACCTGAGAATAGCCTGAGTAGTAATTTTGAATTGTAATTCCCTGAGTTTTGTCATTATTAACATAAATCACTAAATCATTACCATCTCTTTCAAATAACAAATCCTCAAAGGAAATACCTTCGCCAAATTTAATGGTGTCATTATCCGTGTTTCCGCCATTGTAATCATAGATCGTGTCAAAACCGTCTCCTAAGTTCCAGATGTAGGTATCATCTCCATAACTGCCTTCCAAACGGTCATTCCCTTTGCCGCCGATAAGCGTGTCGTTGCCGCTATTGCCTTTTAATGTGTCATTACCAGCTCCGCCATCAATGACATCATCCCCGTCATTACCAGTAAGCGTGTCACCAAAGTTCCCTCCGGTTAGGGTATCGTTATTGTCCGTCCCGGTAATATCTTGTGCAGCCAAGGCATCGGATCTGTCTGTGGCAACGGTAATGGTTGAAGTTTCTATAATAGTTCCATCGGCAAATTCCAATTTTTCTACTTTGTAATAAGTGCTAGAGTAGTAATCCTGTATTTTGATTCCCTGAGTTCTGTCATTGTTAACATGGATGATTAAGCTATTGCCATCTCTTTCAAATGACAAATCCTCAAAGGAAATGCCTTCACCGAATTTAATGGTGTCATTATCCGTGTTTCCTCTATTGTCATCGTAAATTGTATCAAAACCGTCTCCTAAGTTCCAGATGTAGATATCATCTCCGTAACTGCCTTCCAGGCGGTCATTTCCTTTGCCGCCAATAAGCGTGTCGTTGCCGGAGTATCCGTATATCGTATCATTGCCGCCTTTGCCATATATTGTGTCGTCATAGTTGGTGCCGGAAACATTATCAGCCCCATCATTTTGAATGAATTCGAACCCTCGTTCTGTTAATGGCACAGTAGTACCGTCCGCAAATTCTAATTTCTCAACTTGATAATATGAGCTGCTGAAAAAGTTTTGAATTATTACTCTTTGGGTTATGTCATTAAATAGAGTCATAATTAAATTATTATCCTTACGAGAGAAAGTTATATCTGAGAATGATATTCCTTCTCCGAATTTAATGGTATCGTTGTCCGTATTTCCTCTATTATCATCGTAAATTGTATCAAGGCCATCGCCTACATTATAAATATAAGTATCGTCTCCCAAACCACCCTCTAAGCGGTCATTGCCTGTACCTCCAATTAAAACATCATTTCCATTTTCTCCATATAATGTGTCAAAGCCTGCTTCTCCATATATAGTATCATCTCCTATACCAGCATTTACAGTATCATTGCCACCATTGGCATAAATAATGTCATCAAATTCGGTACCTTTGATACTTTCTCCAGTTTTCAACTGCTTTAAGGTCAAACCAATTTCAGACAGATTGACTGAAGAACCATCAAAAAAGTTTATTTTTTCAATTTTGTAATCTTGGCCAGAAAAGAAATTTTGAATAATAATTCCTTGATCTTCTTGTTCGTGAACTAAAATGATCAGATCATTACCGGAGTTGCGGAATGTTAGATAATCCCAAACAATCCCTTCACCAAACTGGATAGTATCTTGATTTGCATTATCATAAATAGTATCTAAACCGTCCCCTAAATGCCAAAGATAGGTATCGTTGCCAGCTCCGCCTTCCAGCCGGTCATTACCTGTACCTCCATAGATGAAGTCATTACCAGCATTGCCGTAGATTGTATCATCCCCTCCATTGCCGCCAAGAATATCATTTGCGGCAGTTCCATCAATCCTGTTATTGTCATTATTACCTTCTAAAGTCACACCACCATTGATGTCAGGCAAGCTGTTCCAATGATCAAGGACATATTCATAATCCCAAGATGTTCCGTCTGCAAATTGGATTGCACTGACTGTCGTGCTGGATGTTCCCTGTTTGTCAAAGTAGCTGAAAACCCTAACAGAATCCGTTGTCCCATCTTCATAGGAAACAGAAATTATTAAATCGAATCCCTGGCGTTGCAAAATGGCATTCTCCGGCAGGATTCCTTCTCCGAATTTAATGATATCGGCATTGGGTGCCGTATCATCTTGTGTATTGTCAATGGAATCATTCCCAAAACCTTTTTCAAACAGATATATATCTGCTCCGTTTCCGCCGGATAGAACATCATCACCGGCACCACCCTTTAGAGTGTCATTACCATTGCCGCCAAACAGATAATCGTTTCCTTCTTCGCCATCTAATACATCGTCACCATCTTCGCCATAAATATAGTCATTTCCTGATCCGCCCAAAGCCGTATCATCGCCTTCGGCTGCTTTGATGATATCATTGCCGGCCAAACCATTCATCAAATCGTTCCCTTCGGTGCCGAACAGGTTATCATTGGCTGCACTTCCGACAGAATTGTGACCAAAATTAAGTAATTCGGTTTCAAAAAATGTACCATCAGCAGAACCTTTGGCCTGGAAAGCCGCAATAACATCTTCTGCATTATCATAGAAACGCAATATATTTGACAATTGCAGCATTTCTATTTTTCCATTTGTCGCATCTGCCTCAAAAGCCTCCTGCAGCAAAGCGACTGCCTGATCAACATTGACATCCCAATGTTTGGTTTCTGCATTATAGGTTAAAATAATTTTCTGCAAATAGGGATTGTTTGCCATGTCTGCCGATAAAATTGTACCGACATAATTTTTGAGAAGTTCAAAGGCCTGTAAAATCATCGGAGCGGCGTGTCCGTGTGGATTGGTTTCCCGTTCACCCCAGCACCAAGTACCAAGATAGTCTTCGCCCATAAATTCTTCCAAAGCCTCTAATTTTCGGGCATCACCTAAAACATTTCCATATACCTGAGATGGATTGCGACCAACAGGATCCATATCTTGGACACCAGCCCAATGATAAATAATGTCATTTAAAAGCGTATCTTTAGTGTTGTCATCAGTTGCCGCCAAATATTGTCCGACCAGCGACTTGAGCGTACCTGTTTCATCCAGAGCCATAGCTGCATGCAGAGAGTAAACATTTCCCCAGCCTTTAATATCCGGCAAATTTTTGATATCATCGGGAATTGTAATATCATCTTCATTCAGAATGGTATTGGTACCATCAACATCAAACCACACGTCAGATACTTTTCCTGTTGTTCCATCTGTACGGTTAAATGTTCCCTGCTGAATTTCGAGGTTGCCGTTTTCGTCAGCTTCTTTTTGATAATCATATTTGAGATTGATACTTTCGATTCCGGCTTGTTCCAAGGTTAGCAGTTCTCCGGAATCTACAATTCCATTAGTATTGGCGTCACGCCACACTTTGACTTGGCTCCAAGCATCATCTTCTGCATCAAATTTGCCATTACCGTTAGAATCGAGGTCTTTAAGAGCTTCAAAACCGTTAACGGCATTTTTACCATTTTGAAGCACGGTATGGTTACCGAACATTTCGATACCGTTATCAATCTGACCATTACCATTGATATCCCGAACAAGGAAACCTTCGTTTTTGCCAATCCAGCCGCTGTTTTCAATTTTTTGATTACTATCAAAATCAAAATGGACGTTGCCATCGGTACTGACGGTTTCAATTTTGCCGTCTCCGTCTAAATCTACAACAAGAGGGGAGCGGGAATTTTCAGCATCTTCCCATAATTTGCCAATATCTCCCTTGGTATCCTCTGGAATTGACGGCGGATTATCCGTTTGGGGTTTCTCAGTTCCGCCTTCCGGTTCCTCCGGCTTTTCCGGGATAATGGGCGGTAATGGGGGATTATCGTCTTCACTTGGTTCTGGCATCGGAATATCTGGCAAATCTTCAGGATTTTCAGGTTCTTCATCATAAGGAGGAAATTCTGTTCCACTATCTATATATCCAGCTCCATTCCATTGCAGAACTGAACCATCTGGCTGATACAAAACAGGCATATTTTCGGCAGGAATATTGGAATCAGGATTTTCCGGCTCATCTTCCTCTGGTAGCTTCACATTTTTGAATATTACTTGATTTCCGCCATAGCCATATATAATAACATCGTTTCCTATCTGTTGCAGAGTTTCCAGATTGAAACCGCCGGAGCAAGAAATGATATCTCGAGCAGATACATTATAAATTGTATCAACCCCGCCGGCATCATTATTAATCATAACAACATCTGTATTGTTGTCTGTGCCACAATCTATTCTATTTGTACCTTTTTCAGGATAGAAATAATCTCGGCCGGTGCCTCCATAAAGTTTGTCATTATCTGCTCCACCATAAAGATAATCATTACCGGCATCACCATAAAGTTCGTTATTTCCATCTTCACCCCAAATATAATCATCATCGGCGCCGCCATGGACGATGTCTTTGCCAATACTACCATAATATCTGTCGTCACCGCCGCCTAGATTGGCCGTATTAATATCGCCTGAAGCATCATCATAGCCACCATAAACAAAATCTTTTCCGTTACCACCTTCAAAGTGATCGCTTCCGGCACCTAAATCAATGGTGTTTTCATCATTACTGCTACCATCTGTCGTATAGACTTCATCATCTCCGGCTCTTGTATTTATGTTATCATCGCCCGATCCGGCCCAAACTTTGTCAACACCAGATCCTCCATAGTACTCATCATTTCCGCCTCCGAGTTTGATTGTGTTTTCGTCGGTTGCGGCATCTTCAGATCCTCCGTTGACAATATCAATACCGTCTCCTCCATAAAATTCGTCAGAACCTGCGCCAAGATATATCTTATTGTTATCATTTTTATCACTGCTATCATTGGTATAAACAATATCGTTTCCAACTCCTGTACTTATTTCATCATTTCCAGAGCCTGACCAAACCTTATCAATACCAATACCGCCTGTGTATTGGTCGTTACCTCCGCCTAAATGAATCTCATTAATATCTTCAGATAAGTCTGCTGATAAGGTATATTCAAAACTACTATCAGCAGAATCTGTAAAAATAAAATCTTTAGAACCACCATCTACAATATCAATATCATCACCGCCTGTATATTTATCACTTCCTGAACCTAAATATACGGTATTATTGCCATTGCCACCACGGACATCATCTCCACCATGCCCAGCATAGATATAGTCATCTCCAGCGCCAGCTCCGATGGAGTGGGCTGCATAAGTTTGATCTCCGGCATAAATAATATCATTGCCATCACCACCATCTATGACATTTGCCTCACGCCCATAAATGACGTCATTGCCATTTCCGGCATTTATTGTATGATTTCCCGCATCGGCATAAATAAAGCTGTCGCCATACAAATCAACAATATTAGCTTCTCCGTTACCTGCAAAAACATAGTTATAATCATCTGTAGTAAACTTGGCGTACCAAGCATTAGACTGATTGACCACACCATAGTTGACATTGCTTAAATCAACATTTGAACCCACTAAAGAGTAGTACTTATCAATAATATTGCGGACAGCTTTTATTGTTACATCTGTAGTTGAGGTGGAGTTAGGATCATAGAATGGATCCGAATATCCCATATATATTCCGTAAGGTAATCCGGCAAAAACATTCCGACCATTTAAATATTGCTGAGCAAAATAATTTGTACTGGTGTTACAATTTCGTGTTTTGGGATTGTAGACTAACTCATCTTTTAATGATTGTAAAAAAGTCGCTTCAAGTTTTATTTTATTAAAGGCTTTAAAAGCTTCTGTTGAATTTGTTTCATCTATTATAGTTGATGTATAAACTTTATATTCCGTAAGATATTCAACAGTGGTAGCCTGCATAGTACCATCATGTGCCGTTTGTGTTCCCCATAATATTGTTCTGCTATTCCCATCTTCATCCGTTATTGTATATTCTTGGGCAGGTACTGGAGCACTAATATAAAATCCTATATCTAAAGAAGAATTTGTATAGAGATCAATATATTGGATCGTTTTACTACCATCCTCATGAATAGTTATAAGATCATAGCCTGTATGATTTCCTATATCAGTACCACCTGGAACAGGAGATAAATTTACATTAACATCACGAGCATGCACTCTTAATTGATATTGTTTTGCCATTGTTATTCTCCTTCAACTTAAAATTTATAAAAAAAACTGTAAAATCATACTGTATACAATTGTTATAAAAAATGATTTCATTACAAATATTAGGGCTGATTTTATTGAAAAAACTGTATTTTTCTCTATTTTTTCTTTCTTTAGCGATATTATTATTCCCATTATAGCAGATGAAACAAAAATAGAAATTGAACTTCCCAATAAGTACATTGTAACATCTTCCCATATATTAGGCTTTTTTCCCTGACTTAAGATTGCCGGTAGTAAGCTAGGCAAAATTAAAAAGAAAAGTGAAAAAAACAAACTCCAAGGAATTAGTTCAAGAATATATTTTTTTCCCATTTTTTTATATATATTAAATATAGGATAAGCCACGATTAACCAATAACCTAAAAATATTGGAAAATATAAAAACGCATTAAATAAATTTGGAAAATTTAATAATAAAAATACCCCAGCTATCAAGATATATAAAACTAACATATCCAGCTACCTTTCATAGGCTAAATATTGAATTGTTTTGAAATCATCCTCATTAAATCATAACCAGTATGATAACCTAACGATGAATTGAAAACTTCCCGGGAATGAATACGTAATTGATAGGTAACCATAGTGTCCTCCTGTCTAAATTAAATTATTTTTAATGATAAAATCAATGTAAAAGCAATCATCATATAAACAATTAGCTGTATAAAAAACGAGCTACTTTGGGGGATATTGCTTGGGTTATTTGTTGTTTCTATTGTTTTAGCACGTCTTTTAGCTCCCGAAGATTACGGGAAAATAGCTTTAATTACTGTGTTCACTACAATTTTACAAGTGTTTGTGGATAGTGGGTTGGGTACTGCTTTAATTCAAAAAAAGGATTCAGATGATTTAGACTTTTCATCTGTATTTTATTTTAACTTCATTGTATGTTTAGTTCTATATGCCGGAATGTTTTTTGTCGCACCTTTTATTGCAAAGTTTTATGAGGATATTTCACTTACACCTATTGTTCGAGTAATCAGTCTAACGATTATTATTTCTGGCGTAAAAGGAATTCAGCAATCCTATGTATCAAAAAACATGCTCTTTAAGAAGTTTTTTTATTCTACATTAGGGGGTACTATTTTTTCGGCTATTTTAGGAATTTATTTGGCTTATGCTGGTGCCGGAGTATGGGCAATTGTCGTACAACAGTTGTCAAATACTACAATTGATACCTTTATATTGTGGATTACAGTTAAATGGCGTCCAAAAAAATTGTTTTCATGGAAACGGCTTAAAAAATTACTTTCATTTGGTTGGAAGATGCTTGTTTCAGCTTTGTTAGACACGATATATACAAATATTCGTAGCTTGGTTATTGGAAAAATGTATTCATCTGCAGATTTAGCTTTTTATAATCAAGGAGATAAATTACCAAGTGTTATTGTGAATAATATTAATACTTCTATAGACAGTGTTCTTCTTCCAACATTGGCCAAAGAACAAGATGATAGAGAACGAGTAAAAAATATGACGAGGAGGGCCATTAAGATTAGTACATATATAATGGCACCTCTTATGATGGGACTGGCATTTTGTGCAACATCAGTTGTAGATTTAGTTTTAACTGAAAAATGGTTACCATGCGTTCCATTTTTACAGATTTTTTGCATTACCTATATGTTCTATCCAGTCCATACGGCTAATCTTAATGCGATTAAAGCAATGGGGAGAAGTGATCTGTTTTTAAAACTAGAAATTGCAAAAAAGATTGTGGGTATGATTTTACTCTTATCTACAATGTGGTTTGGTGTTATGGCCATGGCTTATAGCTTATTAGTGAGTATGATAACATGTATGATCATAAATTCGTGGCCAAACAGACAACTTTTAAATTACAGTTTCAAAGAACAAATGATAGATATTTTCCCCTCTGTTACTTTAGCCGTGGTTATGGGGATTGCTATTTCGTTTATTAATTTTTTTGAATTTTCCAGTGCTTTAACATTACTAATCAAAGTACCTACAGGTGCTCTTATCTACATAATTGGTTCTAAGCTATTACATTTTGATTCGCTTGAATATTTGCTGGAAATTTCAAAGACACTTATACACAAAAAATGAAGCTAATAAATAGTTTTATTGTCTTGATGAAAAGAGGTAAAAATTATGTCAAATATCTTAGTTACAAGGTCATCTATGCCTTCTTTTGAAGAGTATTGTGAAGAAATCAAAGAAATTTGGAATAGCCATTGGTTAACTAATATGGGAGTAAAACATAAGGAATTGCAAAAAGAACTGGAAAATTACCTAGGTATTTCTCATGTTGTTCTATACACAAACGGCCATTTGGCATTAGAAAATGCAATTGCTGCATTGAATTTGCCAAAGGGTGGTGAAGTTATTACAACCCCATTTACATTTGCTTCTACTACGCACGCCATTGTGAGAAATGGACTAATTCCTGTTTTCTGTGATATCAAAGAAGATGATTATACAATCGATACTCAAAAACTCGAAAATCTGATTACAGATAATACAGTTGCAATTGTTCCAGTGCATGTTTATGGAAATATATGTGATGTGGAAGAAATAGATCGAATTTCAAAGAAGTATGGATTGAAAGTTATCTATGATGCTGCACATACGTTTGGTGAATCTTACAAAGGAAAAGGAATCGGATCTTTTGGAGATGTTTCTTGCTTTAGTTTTCATGCGACAAAAGTTTTTAATAACATTGAGGGTGGATGCGTTTGCTTTAAGGATGACTCATGGATTCAGCTTTTGAATCATATGAAAAATTTTGGTATCCACGGTCCTGAGTCAGTTCAGTTTGTTGGTGCTAATGCAAAGATGAATGAATTCCAGGCTGCAATGGGTATCTGTAACCTGAAACATCTTAATGAAGAAATTGAAAAGAGAAAGCATGTTGTAGAACACTATAGAAGCCGCCTTGAGAGCGTAGAAGGAATCAAGTTGTCTATAATTCAGAAAGATGTTGAAAGCAACTATGCTTATTTTCCTGTAGTGTTTGATGGGTATAAGTATACCAGAAATGAGATCTTTGAGAAGTTAGCAGAGGTGGGCATCGGCGCACGGAAGTATTTTTATCCGTTAACAAACAGTTTTGAATGTTACCGTAATTACCCAACTGCAGGAGCTGAAAAAACACCTGTTGCTCAGCATATAGCATTACGTGTTTTAACTCTTCCGCTATATGCAGATTTGTCTTTGAAGGATGTTGATAGAATCTGTGATATTATTTTGAACTGCAAGTATTAAGGAGCGTAGATATAATGAAAAAATTGATGATTCTGGGAGGCTCCAGATATGCTCTCCCGGTGATAAAAGCTGCAAAACAACTTGGAATCTATACGATTACTGCAGACTATCTTCCGGATAATATTGCACATAAGTTTTCGGATGAATATGTTAATGTAAGTATTATTGATAAAGAAAAGACTCTTGAAGCAGCCAAAGTGCATAATATTGATGGTATTATGTCATTTGCCTGTGATCCCGGAGTTGTTACGGCTGCATATGTTGCTGAACAGATGGGATTGCCGAATGTCGGTCCTTATGAGTCGGTTTGCATCCTACAGAATAAAGGAAAGTTTCGCGAATTTCTGACAAAGAATGGCTTTACTGTTCCGACTGCCAAAAGCTATAAGTGTGTGGATAATGCTCTTCAAGATATTAGTATATTTCATTGGCCTGTTATTGTAAAACCAACTGATTCTGCAGGCAGTAAAGGTGTTACTCGTGTAGATGATCCGAAAAATCTGGAAAAGAGCATTCGCTATGCACTCTCTTACTCTCATTCTGATGAGTTTATTATTGAGGACTTTATCATGCAGCATGGTTACTCATCCGACACGGATAGTTTCTCTATGGATGGTGAACTGAAATTTGTGTCTTTTGACTGTCAGCGTTTTGATCGTGCAGCAAAAAATCCGTATACTCCGGCGGCTTATAGCTGGCCATCTTCTATGACAACGGAACATCAAGAAGAATTAAAGAATGAGATTCAGCGTTTATTGAAACTTCTGAAGATGCGAACAGCTGTTTATAATATCGAAACCCGTGAGGGAACGGATGGTAGGGCATATATTATGGAAGTGTCTCCACGTGGTGGTGGTAATCGTTTGGCAGAGTGCCTTCGTTATGCAACAGGTGTAGACATGATTACAAATATGGTTAAGTATTCTGTTGGTCTGACTGTGGACGAGATCACGCAGAAACCGTATGACGGATGCTGGGCAGAAATTATCCTTCATAGTGATGAACCAGGTGTGTTCAAAGAACTTTGGATTTCTGATGAAATTGCGGATAACGTGGTAGAACGAGATCTTTGGATCGAAGAAGGTACTCCTGTTGGTGGTTTTGAAGCTGCTAATGAAGCAATCGGCACATTAGTACTCAAGTTTGATAGTCAGGAACGGATTGAGGAAGTTCTTGGAAATCAAAGCAAGTACGTTAAAGTAGAATTAATGCAATAAGTGGAAAGGACATTGCTATGAAAAAGATAATTGTTTTTGGAGCGAGTGGTGACACAGGACAGTATTTTGTTAAGTATTTTTGGGGTCATTATGAGAGTGACGAATATCAGATTAGGTGTGCGTCATGAGAGAAATTGGCGGTTTTTTAGAACTTGAAAAGAATCAAGGTCGTGAATTTCACGAAAATTGCATAGCGTTAAATAGTGGAAGAAATTGTCTTAGATATTTAATTCGAGCAAGACCAATCAAGAAAATTTGGCTCCCTAAGTTGCTATGTTCTGCGATATCAGATGTCTGTAAAGAAGAAAAAGTAGAGATATTTTATTATTCGATTGATGAGCGGCTTAGACCTGTATTGCCAGACATTTTAGATGGCGGTTGGCTTTATTTAATCAACTATTATGGACAATACAACGTAGAAGAAATAGAGTCTGTTGGCAGAAAATATAGAAATGTTATTATTGATAATGCGCAGGCGTTTTATACTAGAGCAATTGAAGGATTGGATACAATTTATACCTGTCGAAAATTTTTTGGCGTTCCAGATGGCGGTTACCTTTATACAACCTGTGAATATATAAAAAAAATGCCACGTGATGAATCGCATGAAAGAATAGGATTTTTAGCAGGACGATTTGAACGATCTGCTCATGATTTTTATGCTGCTTATCGGGAAAATGAGAAGAAAATTGATACACTTTCGCTTAAATCAATGTCCCAAATTACACATAATCTATTGTGTGGGATTGATTATACGGATGAAGCGAGAATCAGAGAAGATAATTTTAAGCATTTGCATTACTGTCTGAAAAATAAAAATTTGCTTAAAGTAGAGGTACCAGAAGGACCTTATATGTACCCGTTTCTTGTAGAAAATGGTGCAATGTTAAGAAAAAGGTTGCTAAAAGAGAAGATATATATTCCATTGTTATGGCCGAATGTAATGCAAGATTTAAATCCTACAGATATAGAGTATAAGTTAGCTGACAATATTTTGCCACTTCCATGCGATCAAAGGTATACGAGCAAAGACATGGATTATATCGTTGAGAAAATAATACGATTGGAGGATTTATGACTATGAAGAAAATTATTATTTTTGGGGCTACAGGAAATGTTGGTTCATATGTACATAAGTATGCCTGTGAATATTTTAAGAATCGGTATGAGGTGATTGCGTCAGGTCATCGTCAGACAGATTTTTTTGAGAAACAGGGACAGAAGTATGTTTCAGTTGATATTAGCAAAGCAGAAGAGTTTGAAAAACTTCCTCAGGAAGATGTCTATTGTTAACTTCCAATTGTAGGTACAACTAAACAAAAATCCATTGCATATCAATTGTTAAAAACCTTGAAAATAAGCCAAAAACCTGCGTTTTTGATTGAAAAAATGCAGGATTTATGTTATACTATATTTAGTCGTAAATACAACTATTAAAGGGAGCGTAAATCATGTATCTTGATTACCTTGTTGATGTGCCAGAAGTAAAAGGGAAAATTACATTTAGAAACAAAGGGAATGCTCGTTACGTTTACTATGAGTATGATAGGATTTATGATCCTGATAAAAAATATACAACAGTAAAAAGAGTTACCATCGGAAAAGTTTCAGCAGATGATGAATTGAAAATGAGGCCGAATGAAAATTTTAAGAAATATTTTCCAGAAGTAGAAACACCGGAAGAACGATTAGATACTGGAAGAAGCAGCTGCTTGAAGGCAGGTGCATATATGGTCATCAGCAAGACAGTAAAAGATATGGGATTAGACAAGAAACTGGAAGAAACGCTGGGAGCTAAAGCAGCTGGTATGATCTTGGATTTTGCTTCTTATTCGATTATCACAGAAGGAAATGCAGCACAGTATTATCCGGATTATGCGTATAATCATCCGCTTTTCACACCTGATATGAAAATGTACAGCGATTCAACGATTTCAGATTTTTTCCGTTCGATAAATGAAAATCAAAGACAGAACTTTTTGGATTGTTGGAATGAGGAAAGGAATAAACGGGAAAGAATCTATATCTCCTATGATTCTACAAATAAGAACTGTGAAGCTGGAAATATCAGTATGGTAGAATTCGGAGCGGCAAAGATAGATGTAGGTCTTCCTATTTTCAACTATGCGGTTGGTTATGATCTTACCAATAGCGAGCCCTTAATGTATGAGAAATATCCAGGAAGTATCAATGACGTTTCGCAACTGCAGTTTATGGTGGAAAAGGTAAAAGGATACGGATATAAAAACATTGGATTTATTTTAGACAGAGGCTATTTCAGTAAGGAAAATCTAAGGTTTATGGATAACAATGGATTTGGATTTATCATTATGGTGAAAGGTTGCAAAGAGTTTATCAGCGAACAGGTTCGTAAGCAGAAAGGAACCTTTGAAAATGATTGGGGAAATCAGATTGCTGAATTCGGAGTATACGGAAAAACAGTTCACACGTTTGTGTATACAGCAGACACAAAGAAAAGATATGTCCATATTTATTATAGTGCTGCGAAGGCTGCAGGAGAACGGGCAAGATTGGAAGAAAGTATTCAGGAAATGCAGAGTTATCTGAAAAGATTCCAAGATACAGAGCACGAATTCGGACCATCATTCCATAAATATTTCCATCTGCATTACAATAAAGATACAGGCCACTTTGTTTACGGAGAGCCAAAGTTACAAGTGATTCGAGATGAACTGGATCTGTGTGGTTATTTTGCAATTATCTCATCTGAAAAAATGGATGCGAAAAAAGCAATCACCTTATATAAGAATAGAGATGCGTCGGAAAAAGTATTTCGTGCAGATAAATCTTACCTGGGTAATAACTGTCTGCGAGTTGCTTCTGAGGAAGCTGCATCAAATAAAATATTTATTGGATTTATTGCCTTGATTATCCGATGTAAGTTGTATACAGCATTAAAGGATAAAGCAGCTGAAATGCTTAAGAAACCGAATTATCTTACTGTTCCGGCAGCAATTCGGGAACTTGAGAAAATCGAAATGACAAGACAACTGGATAAGATATACCGCTTGGATCATGCAGTGTCAAAAACACAAAAAGTTGTGCTGAGTGCATTTGGAATTAGCGCAGAGCAGGTGAAATATAAAGCGAATTACATTAGTGAAAATTTAAGAGGAAAATAAAAATGGCAAGGAATATCAGTAAAGAAAGTTTAGAGCAGAAAATAGCGAAAATAGAAAAGGCAATTATCAAGAACCGTGAGCAGTACGATCGGCTGACGGCAGAGTTGGAGGATCTTCACAAAAAACAGAAAGCAATACAAAGCGAAGAGTTATTGAAAGCGATCGAAGGAAGTAGCAAGAGCTATGAGGAAATCTTAGATTTTATTCAAGGGAAAGAAAAAAGGTGAATAGGCATGGACGAATACTCTAGAATTATAATTGAAGAATACTGTATGAATCATCCGAAAACAAAAAAGGCTGTTTTTCTATGGGAGCTGGTTCACATGTCATATGATGTTGCATGTGAACCAGCCCCTTGGCAATTGATGCAACTATCACAATTAATATCAAGAGAAAGAAATCCGGAATTGAGAGAAGCACTGGAAGACTTGGACGAGTTTATGAATGGATACTAAATAGTGTGTTTTTGATCTGTACCGGTTACATCAGGAGAAGCTCGATTTAGTTGTAAAATTTCTGGAAGTTAACAATATGTGTCGTGAGGAGAAGTTTATGCTGTATATAATACTATTAGCTGAGCTATATGGGCATATGTCAAAAATGTTATTGACATATGCCTTTTATAGAGCTATTATATAAGAAAAGCGAGAAAGGAGCAGTTTATGCCGAGACCAGTAAAATG
>OLSF01001376.1_pt1 | contig 22018 bp, 10 predicted proteins | sample 1672301 | NCBI WGS metagenome assembly OLSF01 (sample SAMEA3136669, study PRJEB25190) | human gut metagenome | biome: human gut; feature: human-associated habitat; material: faeces | place: Austria | collected 2013
GTCTTGATGATTTCCTGCTTTTCCTCAGCCGTAAGTGCCACGGCATCCTCCTTATGTTGCTGCGCGGTGCTGCCAGTCCAATACCGACGCGCTCTCTATCCGCGGGCGAAACACGCCAAAGGGAAATCATACACGAGGGGCAGACCAAATCAAACCATGCTGCAAGCGACGCTTCAGACCACGTTCAGCAGCCCGCCGAACAGCACCACCGCGAGCGAAATGCCCTCAATCACAAAAAACAGCAGAAACGACGCCCAACTGCGCGTAAGCACATTAAATTTCGATTCTTTTTTGATGCAGACCAGCAGCCCAACCCACAGCACCGCGTAGACGGCGACACCGCATCCAGCCGCGATGATGCCAAGATTCGCGGCGTTGGCAAGCCCCGAAGAATCGCCGTACATCACATAAGTGGCGTTCCAGAAGTTGAAGCTCAGCAGACACATGCCGGCAACGAACTGCTCGGCGGCGAGCCCCACCACGAAAACCGTGCCCCACAGCCACTTCTTCACATCGGCGACCATCAATCCCAAGCCGGTCATCGCCATGATGGTGACGGTCCACGAAATCAACGCAACGCCCTTGGGATCAAGGAAACCGAGGTTGGCGACAATCCAAGCCGCATCCTTGACCGCAAGAAAACGTCCCCACCAGTAGGGCACGATCAGAGCCACCAGCATCAGCGCGATGAACAGCGCCCAGTGTCCCGGATGCGATTTGCGACGCTCGATGTCGGCCAAGGAAAGATCAGACGCTTCGATGGATGCCGTTGGATGCTTGGAAACGTCGACCTGCTCGACCACGCCGTCGACGACTTCCGTCACCTTGTTACCTTGCGTTTGTGCCATACCCGCTCCGTTGTATTGCGATTACCGCCTGTTGCGACCGTCACGTCGCTGTCGCGACACGTCCAGCATACCCAGTCATCGAAGCAATCGCACGGCAGGTATGCAAAAGGCGTGCCATTAAGCACGCCCTTCTTCTTCTCTAACGATTGTGTGGAGCGGATGACGGGAATCGAACCCGCGTAATCAGTTTGGAAGACTGAGGCTCTACCATTGAGCTACATCCGCGCACCGTCTATGCCGACCGAAGTCGACACGAAACGACTCGAGCCATTATACACACTCTCTCAACAATCGCAAGTCGAAATCGCAATAATTATTTTTTGACCACGCAAACCTGGTACGGTTCCAACGCGACCTCAGCGGGAAGCGTGATATCGCCATCCGAATCAAGATGCGCGCTCTGGCGTGCAGATGAGAAATTGAACAATCCGAGAACAGTGCGTCCTTCAACGTGGCGCACCATCGCAAGAACCGCATCATTATGCGTGTCCCAGGTGGTGACCCACGCTTCGGGCGTAAAAGCGGAATCATCGCGCATCTCACGAATGCTCTTCAATCCATCCCACATCTGCTTCTGCAGGGTGCCAGCCCGCTTGCGCTTAGCTGCATTCTCCCAATTGAAGGGGCTACGATGCAGATTACGCGAATCCTCGACGCGGTCAGGATCTTCCTTGTATTCCCAGCCGTTGAGCTGCACGATTTCGTCGCCGCAGCTCAACATGGGGAAGCCACGCAGGAACGACAGGGCGGAATGCATCATCAGATCGCGTTTCATCGAAATGTCGAGCAACGGCTTGTCATGCGTGATCAGCGCGCGTTCCACACCGCACAGGCTGGCCGTGGTGCCGCAGCTGCGCGCATCCTTCGACGCCTCGTCGTAGTTGTACAGCTCGCCCATGGCCCAACTGCCGGGTACCGAGCCCTCGTAGAAGTGGTACAGGAATTCCTTGTGCTTGAGCGGGTCGATGCCGAGACTCTCCTCCACCGGCTCGTCCAAGCCCCAGCCGATGTCGTCATGGCAGCGCAGGTAGTTGACGAACCAGCAGTTCTCCGGCAGCGCGTTAAGCTTGTCGAGCTGGTCTTTGAGCAGGCGCACGTCCCCACTGGCAAGCGCACTCCACAGATTCACCATGATCGACACGTTGTAGAGCATGTGGCATTCCGGCTTTTCCGGCGTGCCGAAGTAGGCGGCAAGCTCCTTGGGGGCCATCACCACTTCGCCCTTCAGCACTACGGACGGGCAGACGCATTCGAGCACGATGCGCAACATGCGCACGATGGTGTGCACTTGCGGCAGGTTGCGGCAGTTGGTGCCGAGTTCCTTCCAAATGTAAGGCACGGCGTCGATGCGGAATACTTCGACGCCAAGGTTGGCGAGGCCGAGCACGCTGGAGAGCACCGACACGAGCACGTTCGGGTTGCGGTAGTTCAGATCCCACTGGAACGGGTAAAACGAGGTGAGCACCCACTTGTGCATCTGTTCGTTCCAAGTGAAGTTGCCGGGGGCGGTGGCCGGGAAGACTTCCGGTACCACGGCGTCGTACTGGTCGGGAACAGTGCGGTCGTCGTAGCAGTAGTAGTAATCCTGATATTTCGGATCGCCCGCTTGAGCCGCCTTGGCCCAACGATGGCTGGATGCGGTGTGGTTCATCACGAAGTCGAGGCACAGGCTGATGCCGGCCGCACGCAGTTTTTTGGTGAGTGCCGCAAGGTCTTCATTAGTGCCAAGCGACGGATCGACGGTGTCGAAATCTTCCACCGCATAACCTCCGTCGTTCTGCGGATGCGGCATTTTCAGCAACGGCATCAGGTGCAGATACGTGAGCTTCTGCTCTTTCAGATATGGCACCTTGTCTGCGAGTTTCTTTAGATCCCCAGCGAATAGATCGGTGTACATGGTCATGCCGAACATGTTGCCACGCTTGTACCATTCCGGATCGGCGAGACGCTTGGTATCGAGGCGTTTCAGATCGGCGGGGCGCGCCGCATGCGACGCCTTCATCAGCTCGGTGAGGTTTCGGAAGGCTTCGTCGGCCTGTTCTCCGTACAGTTCCGTCAGCAGTTCATGCAGTTCTTCGCTGTTCTTCGCGATGCGCTCGTCAAACGCTTGGTCGGACTTGGAACGTGCCATTCCTCTACTCCTCTTCTCAGGGAACCTCGTTGTTATGAGTATTGGGTTTCGCTGCTTTCATTGCTGCGATGCTGGCACAAGTGTAACGTGAATCAACGGTTTTATCAAACCGGTTCGAGGCGTTTTGATAACCAACGTCAATCGATTGACGAAATTATTGGTTATTGTGCGATTGGCCGCGATTGTGCAATTGCCATTCACGCTTCTATTGTCACCACCGCGGATGCAACAGATCCGTCATGGCTCATGGAAATATGTATTTCGCACGATTGGCCATCCCCGTTAACCGGCAACCCCAACGATTGCTGCAGCTTGCATCGCACCTCGGGCGAGAGCATGACGTGGGGCACGCCGTGGGAATCATCAAGTATCTCGATACGTTCCCAAGGAAAATCGTCAAGCGTGTACGGATAGGCAATGTCGCCATCGCCTTTCGTCCTATGCGAAATCGCCTCGCACCACGCCTTGAGGAAGGCCTCCTTGCCCGCCCAGCGGGCCGCAAGATGCACCGCCTCGCCATCTCGCTTGACCTGCATCCGTTGAGCGGTCTGCCATCGCTCGCGCATGGAGAACAGGTTTCGCATGCGCGACCCAGGTTCGCCCAGTTGCTCGGCGAACGCAGGCACATCCACGACGTCATGCCCCAAACCCAGCATTTTCCAGCCTTTCGAAAGTTTTCAGAAAGAAACGAACCATGTCGACTTCCGCAAAACAGGCGGGCGACACTTCGTTTTCACGCAAGGATACCATCCTTGCTTAAGCGCTTCATCCTTTGTCACCCACATTGCGAGTCCCTCGTTTCGAGTCTGCACAAGCGAAAATACGGCACCAAACGGGAGTCGTGCAGACGGAAAGTAGGGTGATTCAAGAATATGAAAATCCCGCATCCGTCACGAAATACTGAGATTGCGACAGATACGGGATTTGACGACCGTTCGTCTGAACGCCAGAAATTTCAGGCGCTCAGACGCGGGGATCAGGCTTCGAAGTAGCCGGATGCGCTCAGGCGCGCATTCGGATCGAGCAGCATGGCCTTCTCCACTTCGTGCGCGTTGTAGCCGCGGCCATCCTCATGGAAACGACGGTTGTCGATCGGCTCATAGAGCGCGGCGCGGCCCATCATACCTTCCTCAAGGCGACGCTGGCCAGCGGCCAGACGCTCGTTGGCGCGATCACGCCATGCGTTCAGCGCCTCGACGCCCGCGGTGTTGGCCACCGCCGCTTCGAATGCGCCCGGATTGACAATCGCAGCGAAGCCGGACACGTGGCCGAAACCGAGCGACGTGGCCAGGCCCGCCTTGACGGAGCCGACCTTCAGCGGCTCGCGCAGCCAGACCATGTGGTCGTCGCGCATGAGCTTCGGATCAACGCAGTCAAGGGCAGCATTGGCCGGAATCACACCGGACTTGAACAGCTGGGTCAGACCGTTGACCTGGAAGATACAGGCACCGCCCTTGGCATGGCCGGTGAGCGTCTTCTGCGAGATCACGAACAGCGGGTTGCCGTCGGCGCGGCCAATGGCGTGGGCCAACGTGTTGTGCAGTTCGGATTCGTTCGGATCGTTGGCGTTGGTGGACGTATCGTGCTTGGAAACCACGGCGATGTCGTCCGGAGTGACGCCAAGACGGGCCAGATCGCGCACCAGCTTGGAATCCTTGCCGCCCATGCCCGCTGCAAGCGCACCCAAGCCCGGAGCCGGGATGGAAGTGTGCGCGCCATCTGCGTAGGAGTGCACGAATCCGATCACGCCGGCAACCGGCAGGCCGAGCTTCAACGCGATATCGCCACGGGTCAGCAGAATGGTGCCGCCACCCTGGGATTCCACGAATCCGCCACGACGACGGTCGTTGGCGCGGGAGAAGAAGCGCGCATCGATGCCCTTGGCGTACATTTCCTCCGAATTGGCGGTGGCGTTCATGTTGCCGAATCCGATCACGGATTCCACGCCGATGTCGTCGATTGCACCGGTGACCACGAAGTCGGCCTTGCCGAGCGCGATCTTGTCGGCACCCTCTTCAAGAGAGACGGCTGCCGTGGCGCAGGCGGAAACCGGCTGGACCATGTTGCCGTAGCCGCCGATGTAGGACTGCATCACATGGGCCGCGACAACGTTCGGCAGGGCTTCCTGCAGAATGTCGGTCGGAATCTCATGGTTGAGGAAGCGATCCAAGTACAGCTTGCGCATGGAGGCCATGCCGCCGAAACCGGTGCCCTGCGTGGAGGCGACCATCGACGGATGCACCGCTTCGAGGATTTCGGTCGGCGTGAAGCCTGCGGACAGGTAGGCGTCGACCGTGGTGACGATGTTCCACAAGGCGATCTTGTCGACGTCGCCGACCATGGAGGCCGGAATGCCCCACTTGATCGGGTCGAAGCCCTTCGGGAACTGGCCTCCAACCGTACGGGTCATGGCCGCGCGGCGAGGCACGCGAATCATGGAGCCGGCATGACGGGTGACGTTCCATTCGCCGGATTCGACATCGGCCGCGAAGCTGGTGTGCGTTTCGTCAAGCTTGACGTACTCTTCGGCAATCTCACGAGTCGGAACCGAGAAGGTCACATCGTGGTCAAGGAACACCTCGGCCTCTTCCTCGTCGGTGCCGTCCTTGTAGTCATTGCCCATGCCTTCGTCGAACGGACGCACGCCGGAGCGTGCCACGACCTCGTCATGGTAGCGTTCCGCGATATCCTCCTCAGGCACGAGGTTGCCGTCAATGTCGTACCAGCCCGGCTTGGGGCTGTCGTTCCACGTCAGCAGACCCATGTTCCATGCCAGTTCGAGCACCGCGCCGGCAGACAGATCCACCTGACCATCGGAATGAATGCCGAGTTCGGCTTCGAAGCGGGTGCGGCCGGAGCCCCACGGTCCAAGCTCGCCCACGGACACGATGACGATTTCGTCTTCCGGACGAGCGGTGACGTTCTGCCAATCGACAAGATCGACTTTGGCCTGACGCGGAGCACGCGGGCTTGGCAGCGCCTTGATAAGCGCCTTGGCCGCGGTATCGGATTCGTCGCCTGCGATTGCGTTCTTGGCATTCGCTGCTTCCGCTTGGACCGCGTCTTCCATGGCTTCCGCACGCAGTGCCTTGATGTCGATCGGCTCGTTGCCGAGTCCGCCGGTCAGATCCACGTCAAGCGGGGCCTTGGCTGCTTCGATACGGGATTCGCGGGTGGAAAGGTTCAGCAGTTCAACTGCAATTTCGGCGGTGGAATAGGTCTTCAGACCGTGACGCTCCACCACTTCGACCAGCGGATCATTGCCACCCATCAAGCCCGTGCCGCGCACCCAACCGATCTTCGGATGGGCGAAGGTCACACGGCTCGACCACACCTTTTCGGCGCGAGCACGGTTCACGATCGCATCAAATGCGCTCTTCACTTCGCCATAGGCACCGTCGCCGCCGAAAATACCGCGGTTCGGCGATCCCGGCAACACCACATGCAACTTGTGCTGCACATCGGTGTCGGCACCGATCTTCGCAAGTCCGGCAATCGCACGCTCAACACCCCACAGCATGAGGCGAGCCTGGGATTCGAACAGTTCGCCGGAATCGGCAAGGTTGCCATGCACCGGCGGAGCCGCGAACGGGAAGAACAGGCTCGGCTCGTAAGCAGGCTTGAGAATCGTGGTGGTCGCACCGGAAGTCTTCTTCTGCACATTGCCAACCCAGGCGACCAACGCGTCCACATCACGGTAGCTTGACAGGTTCGCGGGAACCAGCCACAGCTTGGCATCGCCCGCCGCATGCTCACGGTAGGTCTGCTTGGCCCATGCCTTCACGCTTGGCTTGAAGCTGTGCGAGGTGGCCACCACGGTAGCACCGCCTGCAAGCAGTCCGTTGACCACCTGGGCTGCGATGGAGTTCGGAGCCACGCCGGTCACCACTGCGATATCTCCAGCAAAACGGCTGTTTTCTGCCGATTCGGAAGCGTTTTCTCCTGCTTCGGCAGCGACACGATTGAATGCGATCTTCAGATCCGCGTTGTCGCTCTTGCCTGCATACCAAGCGGCTTCGTCGACAATGGTCTTGCCGAGACCGATGAAGCTGCCGTTCAATGCGGATTCATCGTTGTTGTAGTAGGCGCGTGCCAAGTCTTCACGTGCGGATGCCCAACGATCGTCGAACAGAATGGCCTTGCGCTCGTCGAAACGAGGTTCGACCTGCTTCGGCCAGTCAGCGCCGAGTTCAGCTTCGACCGCAGCCACAACAGCCGCGTTCTCATCAGCGGTTTCCTCGGCAACCGGAGCGACTACGCCCAGCTGGTTCAGCACGAACTTCGCCGTGGAGGCGAGCACGCCGTCAGCACCGGTCACCTTGGCTGCGAACGCGTCCAAAGCGGCGGAATCAACCACTGCCCCGCCGGCTGCGCCACCGGCGCTCGGCATGGCAACGGCGATGCCCTTATCGGCAGCAACCTTCTGCACGGCCGCATCGATCAGCGCGTTGGCAGCGGCCGCATTGGAAGCGGCATCCGTGCTCAACGAGGCAAGATCACCGCCACGAGAGCTGGCCCCCGCACGAGTTTCGAGCACGAGCGCAGCCACCACATGGGAAGCCCACCCTTCGCCAAGCTGCCATGTATCGGTCACACGCTTAGTGATCTGGCCGAGCTTCACACCGGCGGCACCGAACATGCCACGCACACGGTCGCGCACAATGTCGGACAGCACCGGACCGAACGCCTTGTAGTTCGGAGCGACCTTATTGACCAAAGCGCTCAGCGCCTTGACCGTCGCTTCGGCAGCACCATCCACGGAAGCCACACCCAGTTCGGAACTGATGTCCATAAGCAGCTGATTACGGCGAGAAGACACACCATTGGTCAGCGTATCGGTGGTATCGCTTTCGCCGATCTGATCGGGGCGAACCTTAGCCGAGTAAGCCAGCAATGTGGCAATCGCATCGGATGCCTTGAATGCAATATCCGCAACGGCAACGTCAGACGGAGCGCCGGCGGGAGCTGCAACAACCGGAACTTCCGCAACAGCAGCAGGAGCAGCCGCAGGAGCTGAGGCAACAGCCGGAGCAGCAGCCGCAGAAGAAGCAGAAGTCGCAACCGCAGAATCGTCAGCATCTTCTTCCGGAACCAACGAATCGGAATCAGTCATGTACACGCGGCCTTCATCGCGACCAACGTTGTATACCGTCACATCGCGACCGGCAAACTGCGGCAGACGCAACGTTTTGGAACCCAGATTGGCGAGCGTCGGAGCATTGCCGAGACCAACCTCAACATACTCTTCCACACCAAGACCGCCCTGCTCGGAGGAACCGAACAGCAGAGCCTGCGTCTCAATCCAACGCACCGGAGAGGCGAACTGCCAAGACAGCAGTTCCGTAAGCAGCAATCGGCCGAGCTTCTGATCATCAGCAGCATAGGAATCCCAAATCTGCGGATCATCCAAAGCGGCCTGAATTCGCTCGGACGGCACGACTTCGAGAATCTTGGCCGCGAATTCCTTCGTCATTTCGAACGGAGCCGCAACCAGGTTCGGAATGTAGCGTCCGACCAGGCGGCCTCGGTAATCGATGGTCTGCGGCAGGAGCGTGTCAAGCTTGTCACGGAATTCCGGCACACCCTTGCGCAGCAGCGTGGAATGGAACGGCACATCGATGCCCGGCACCAGCATGAACGCTGGCTTGCCGCCATATTCGGCCACGCGGCGGCTGGAATCGGCCTTCAGCGCCTTCAAACCGGCAATGGTGCCTGCCACGGCATACTGCTGGCCAGCCAGGTTGTAGTTCACGATCTGCAGGAACTCGCCGGAAGCCTTCGACACGGATTCAACGTACTCGCGCACGCCGTCATCGCCCACACCGAACTGGTTCGGACGCAACGCACCCATACGGTAGTTGGAACGGCCCTTCGCATCGCGCGGAATGAGGTGATGCATGGTGGAGCCGCGGTGGAACACAAGTTCGATCACGGTTTCCAGCGGAATCACGCCAGCGAAGGAGCTCAACGCGTTGTATTCGCCCAGCGAGTGGCCTGCGAAATAGGCAGGCCAAATGTCGGCGCCGGCTTCGCGCAGACGTGCGGTCTGGGCGAATGCCACGGTGGCGAGCGCCACCTGCGTGAACTGGGTCAGGTTGAGCAGGCCTTCCGGATGGCGGTAGGTCACGCCGTTGGCGGTCAGTTCCTTCGGATTGTCACGCACGACGGCAAGGATCGAGAATCCAAGCTTCTCGCGGGTCACCTTGTCGGCACGCTTCCACACGTCTCGTGCGGCCGGGGACTTGGCACGCTCGTCGAGCACCATGCCCTGCTGCTGTATGCCCTGGCCCGGGTATACGAACGCAGACTTCGGCGCGCGCACGATGGCGGTACCACGAGACACGATGTTGCCTTTGATACGGCTGGTCACTTCGAGCACCATGCCGGAGTGAGCCACGCGTCCGACGCGTTCGATGGAGATTTCCACTTCGTCGTCGAGCTGCACCATGCCGTACATGTTGTAGGTCCAGCCTGCGATTTCATAGTGCGCACCTCTGCCGTCAAGCGCCTGCACCGCGTATTGTGCGGTTGCGGAGAGCCACATGCCGTGCACGAGCGGTGCCGCAAGACCGGAAACAGCAGCGCCACGATGCGAGGTGTGGATCGGGTTGAAATCGCCGGAAGTACGTGCGAAGGCGGTCATCTCGTGCGGAGCGGTCACCTTGACGCGGCGCAGCAGTCGGCGCGGAGTGCTTTCGATTTCCGCGTCGATTCCACCATAGTCTGGTGCTTCCGGCGGCAGTGCGTCGGAGTATGCACGACCACGGATGGCGAAACGTTCGGTTTCGTTGGCAAGCACGGTGCCGTCTTGCGTGCTGTGGGTGACGTGGATGGTCACCACACGGCCGGATGCCGATTCGAAGTAGTCTTCGGCCCAGCTGGTCAGCGCGATTTGTTCGCCGATATGCTTGAGCAGTTCGTCTTCGCTGACTTCCAGTTCGATGAGATGGTCGAGATGCACTGCGTTGAGCAGGCCTTCGATCACCGGGAAGCCGTTAACGTACACGGATCCGAGGGCCGCGTAGATGGCGGGCCATGCCGGTCCGACGAGCGCGTCCGGTGCGATGCGGGACGGCACCAGGTTGCTTGGCAGCGCGCCGCCGGTGGCCGCTTCATGGTCGAAGCCGAGGTTGGCGGACAGCGTGTAGCTGGCATGCGCCTGGCCGAACGGATAGGAAGCTTTGTCAGCCACCTGTTCAATAACAGGCATGGCGGTGAGCTTGTCGCCAGTAATGGCGGTATTACCAATGCCGGCAGTATCTGCAAGCATACGGTACACGTGTTCCGGTAGGCGGTCACGGTCGACCACCGGGAAGAGCCCGGATTCGTTGCCGTCTACGTTCAGCGGGATGACGATGTCTCGTACGGCATGCTTGGACTTGCCACCGTCCAGATCGTTGTCCCAGTAGGTATCGAGATGGATGTCGAGATCGTACTTTTCGACGCTTCCTTCGCTGGAAATCTTGCGAATCTCATAGTTGGCGTCACCGTTGCTGGTGCCGTATGCCGGGTTTGCCATGAGATGGCCCACCCACGAAATGTTCGGGGATTTGCGAATGAATTCTTCTGCGGAAGATGCCGCGCCGAGCTGGGCGAACGCAGTTTTAGCTGCGATCGGCGATTCTGCGGAAACGCGCTTGACCATGGCCGCTTCGAAACGGCCAAGAATGTCGGCGACCGGTTCGTCAACAGTGGTGATGCCCGCGACGGAGATCGGACCAGGAATAATACGCACGGAATCGGCAGAGTAACGGGAGTCTTCGGACTGCCACAGCTGGTCCTGACCCCACCAACGCAACAGGTCGTTGTCGATGACGGGCACGAACGGCATTGGCTTCGGATATTCACGCACGAGCACCGGGAACCAAGCTTCATCCATCGGGGTGACGGTCAGTTCGTCGGCTTGCGGATAGGCTTCGGCAAGCTTGGCGATGGCCGCGTGCGGATCGGATTCCACATCGGCACGGGATGCGAACAGCGATGCGAATTCGCCGCTTTCCTGCGTGGTGACGCGAGCTTCAATACGCTGCAGCAAGTGCAGGAAGCGATCGGCATAGGTTTCGTCGACCCACGGGAAAGCGAGATCGGCGAAACGCTGCGCCCATGCGAGATAGGTCATGGCCTTCAGGTCACCGAAATACGGCTTCGCGGTGGCGTTCAACGCTTCGATGATTTCCTCACGACGGCTTTCCAGCTCTTCCGGATGCTTCATCACGCGCACCAGCAGGCGTCCACAACGTGCGGAAGAGTTTTCCAGCTCGTAAATGTCAGCATGCAGGTGGCTCAGGCCGGAAGTGACTCCACCCTTGGCCTGGCCGCTCGGCACCCACTGCTCGCCCAGCGGAGCGAACGGATCGGCGTCTGCTCCCTTGGCGGGAATGCCTGGGGTGTTGACGAGCATCTGCTTGACTTCAGGGCTGGTGTGCGCTTCCTTGGCGGTCATCACGGCGGTGCCGACGAGCACGCCATCCACCGGCATGAGCGGGCGACCGTATTCGGCGGACCATTCGCCGGTGATGTAGTCGGCGCCACGTTCCGGCGTACCGATGCCGCCGCCGACCACGAGCACAAGGTTCGACTGTTCGCGCACTTCGGCATAGGTGCTGAGCAGCAGATCATCCAACGATTCCCACGAATGGTGACCGCCTGCGGAACCGCCTTCAACTTCGATCAGCACCTTGACCGGAGCGACGGCCTTGGCGATACGCACCACCTGACGAATCTGGTCGACGGTACCCGGCTTAAAGCTCACATATGGGAATCCGTCGGCGTTGAGATTGTGGATGAGTTCCACGGCCTCGTCAAGTTCCGGAATACCCGCGGATACGACCACGCCGTCGATCGGAGTGCCGCTGGCACGCTTCTTCGGCACGATACGCTGGGATCCGAACTGCAGGTTCCACAGGTAGCGGTCCATGAACATCGCGTTGAATTCAACGGTACGGCCTTCTTCAAGCTCTTCTTCTAGCTTGGCAACATGACGGTCGAACACGCTGGCGGTCACCTGGCCACCGCCTGCAAGTTCCGCCCAGTAGCCGGCGTTGGCGGCCGCTGCCACGATTTCCGGTTCCACGGTGGTCGGGGTCATGCCGGCGAGCAGTACCGGAGCCTTGCCGGTCAGTTCGGTGAATGCGGTGCGCACCTTGTCTCCAGCGGAGGTGTGGATGATGCTTGGTGCGAAGCGGGTCCAGTTCTGGGTGCGCTCCGGCAGGGTTTCCAGCGTGGAGAGCTCGCCGCGATCAGCCACGGTGGAGGCTTCCACCACACCGACACCAGTGCCTTGGGCAACAGTGGAGAACAGTTTGCCAACGGTGGTTCCCGGACCAAAGTCCAACACCCACAGGGCACTCGGATCGGTGGATTTCATGAGCGCACGCACGCGGGCGGCCCAATCCACATGGTTGAGCAGCACTTCGGTTGCAAGCTCGCGAGCGTGGTCGGCGTTGATTCCGCAGGATTCCGCCCATGAAACAGCCTGCGAAACAGCATCGGCCATGAGCGGGCTGTGGAACGGCAGGGTCACGTCAAGGTATTCGAGCACCGGTTCGAACACACGACCGCCACGCACCTTCTCTTCGCGTAGCTTAGCCTGGTGCTTGTGCTCCTTGGCCACTTCCACGCCGAACGCGGCCAGATCCTCCGGGTAGCCGGAGAGCACATAATGCGTGGCGGAATTGGTGACGGCCACGGCAATCGGGCCGCGGGCACCGGAAACACGCTTGATCAGCGCATCCACCTGGGCACGGGTGATGTCTTTGACCGACAGCATCGGCGTGGCTTCGCCGTGACGTGCGGCAAGACCAAGCTGACGCGCCTGACGGGTGCCGGCAACACCGATCAGCGTGGCAATCGCAAGAATTTCATCAATTTGCGCGGAAGCCGCCTCAATGGAACCCGCTTCGACAATCGACTGCACCATGTGCACGGCGAGCACGCCTTGGGAGTGACCGAGCACGGCAACCGGCTTGGCAACGGCGGGATTGTAGCCGAGAGAAGCAGCGTCGAGTAGCGCACCCAACTGGGCGAGAGCAATGCCCGGAACGCTTGCGGAAGCCGCTGCGGCAGCGCCGAGTCGTGCCGGATTCGGCTCGAATCCAAACAGGTCGACCGGGCGGCCGGTGGTGGCGAGCAGGTCGGCTGACACCGGGTACAGCAGTGCCTGGGCTGCGTCGGCATGGGCGTGCAGCGCTTCGTTGAGCACCGGATTGGCGCTTTGGTCGGTGAGCGCCACCGGCCATGGGGTGGATTGTCCGGCGAAGGCGAGCGCGTGCGGCTCACCGTTCAGTCGATCAAGGAAAAAGGTGTTCATGATGTTCCTTACTTGTTTCAAAAATCTTGCGATGTGTTCTTGCGATTGATTCTTGCGTTTACGTTTGCTTACGATTCATCCGCGCACTTTGCACCCGTCACAACGGCTGGTTGCCATGGTGTTTGGTGGTTTTGCGCACACGCTTCTTGCTGGAGAGCAGTTTGAGCGATTCGATGATGGTTTCGCGCGTTTGCTCGGGGTCGATCATGGCGTCGATTTCACCCATTTCCAGCGAAAGATTCGCGTTGACGGTGGTGCGTTCGTAGTCGGCCACATATTTGGCCCGGAGCGCTTCGACGTCTTTGCCTGCGTCTTTGGCTTTCTGCAGGTCTTTGCGGTGGATGATGTTCACCGCTCCGGCTGCGCCGAGCACTGCGATTTGGCTGGATGGCCAAGCGTAGTTGAGGTCGGCTCCAATGGCTTTGGATCCCATCACGATGTAGGCACCGCCGAAGGCTTTTCGCAGGATTACGGTGACCAGCGGCACTTGCGCGTTGGCGTAGGCGTAGATCACTTTCGCACCGCGGCGGATGATGCCCGCATGTTCCTGTTCGGCGCCAGGCTTGTACCCGGGGGTGTCCACCAAGGTGACGACCGGCAGGTTGAACGCGTCGCACAGACGCACGAATCGTGCCACTTTTTCGGAGGAATCCACGTCGAGGATGCCCGCGTTGACGTTCGGCTGGTTTGCCACAATGCCGACCGGATGCCCGTTCACGCAGGCGAATCCCACCACTGCGGAGCTTGCAAACAGCTCGTGCACTTGTACGAATTCGCCGTAGTCCACGATGCAGCGGATCACGTCGAGCACGTCGTATGGCTGGCGGTCGTTGTCGGGCACGATGGTGGCGAGTCGTTTGGCTACATCACGATCGGAGCGGGTTGCGGCGTATGCGTAGGTGGGAGGCTGCAGGTCGGAGTTGGACGGCAGGTAGGCGAGCACGGTTCGCGCGTAGTCGATCGCGTCAGCTTCGTCTTCGCCCAAATAGTGCGCTACGCCGGAGGTAGCGTTGTGCACATAGCCGCCACCGAGATCGTCCATGCTAATCACTTCGCCGGTAGCCGCTTTGACCACGTCAGGGCCGGTGACGAACATGTTGGAGTTCTCGCGGGTCATGATGATCAGGTCGGTCAGTGCCGGGCAGTACACGGCTCCGCCCGCGCAAGGGCCGAGAATCAGTGAAAGCTGCGGCACGAAACCGCTGGCATCGCAGGTTTTGCGGAACAGATGCCCGTATTGCGTCAGTGCGGCCACGCCTTCCTGAATGCGGGCGCCACCCGAATCGATGAGCGCGATGATCGGCACTTTCAGATCGAGCGCCTTGTCCATCAACCGGCAGATCTTGCGGCCTTCCGCGACTCCCAAAGTGCCGCCACGCACGGAGAAATCCTGCGCATAGACGGCGACTTTGCGCCCGAACACTTCGCCGAAACCGGTGATGACCGCCGCTCCCGCACGACCACCGTTGATGTCACCGCCGCAGAATCGTCCGATTTCCTCAAAAGAACCGGTATCGAGCAGCAGGTCGAGACGTTCGCGTGCCGTCATCTTGCCTTTAACGTGCTGGCGATTGCGTGCATGGTCTTCCGCTTCGTGCGCGAGTTGTGCCGCTCGCAGTACGGATGCGCGGATTGGCTGGGCTGCGCCCGGCGCGTCGGTTGCGGCCGCAGAGACGGCTTCGGCTGCGTTTTTGCCGAGTCGTTCCTGCTGTTCCATCACGATTTTCACGGCTTCTTTAACGGCCGGGCTTGCGATGATATCGGTCATCACTTACCCCCTTCTGCAGTGTCGCCAACAGCGGTTCCGTCAGCTTGCTTTCCGTTACCGCTCGCTCCGGTCACATCGATGGTCATCAATGTTTCGCCGGCTTCCACGCCCGCCGCAGGCCCCACGAAAATCTTGGTGACGGCGCCCTTGACCGGCGCGTACACATAGTTTTCCATCTTCATGGATTCGAGTACGACGAGCAGGTCGCCCTTGGCCACCTGCTGGCCTTCGGCCACGTTAATGCGTGTCACGACGGCCTGCATCGGACTTGCGATCACGCCGGATTGGCCGTCGTTACTTTGCTGTTTTTTCTGCGCATGATGCAGTCCCTGCCCGCGCAGAGGCTGGATGGCGCGTTTCGCGTCACGTGCTTTGGCACCGCCCGTCAGGTTGGCGACGATGTCGTTCGGCACGGTCAACGACACTCTGCGATTATTGACTTCGATGACGAAGGTTTCGCTGGATTCCTTCTTGTCGACGTCAAAAGAGCCCGTCGTGCCAGACACGGATGCCGGCTGCCCTCCTTGGGACGATGCAGCTTCTTTGTTGAGATACTTGCGTTCCAGCCATTTGGTGCTGACATCGTATGCGGCACCGTGTTCGGCGGTGAATTCGTCGTCATTGAAGATCTGTTCGAACAGGCTTGCCGGAGTTGGCACACCTTCCACTTTCAGTTCGCTCAATGCTCGGCGCACACGTGCCACGGCCGCGGCGCGGTCGGATGCGGTGACCACGAGTTTGCCCATCATCGAATCGAATTTCGGCGAGATGGTGTCGCCTTCGACGACACCGGAATCCACGCGGATACCCGGTCCGGACGGCCAACGCAGCGAAGTCAGCGTGCCGGAGCTTGGCGCAAGGTTCTTTGCCGGATCCTCGCAGGTCAGACGCAGTTCGAAACTGTGCCCACGAAGCGGATGGTTCACGGTCAATTCCCCACCGTTGGCGATGGTCAGCTGCTCACGCACCAGGTCGAGTCCGCAAACCTCCTCGCTGACGGTATGCTCCACCTGCAGGCGCGGATTGACTTCCAGGAAGTACACTTTGCCTTGCTCGGTCACCATGAATTCGCAGGTGCCAAGGCCTTCGTAATCGACCGCTTCGAACAGTCGGCGGGAGTAGGTTTCCAGCTGGTCGGTCACATCAGAGGGAAGGAACGGTGCGGGAGCCTCTTCAACAAGCTTCTGATTGCGGCGCTGCACGGAGCAGTCGCGCGTGGAATACACAGTGAAGTTACCGTGCGAATCGCGGCCGCACTGCGTTTCGACGTGACGCCCTTTGTCGATGAATCGTTCAACGAAATATTCGTTCAGATCGCCGCCCTGCAGCGCGTCATGATTCATGTAGAAGCCGCGCAGCTCATCATCATTATGCACCAGCGTGATGCCGCGGCCGCCGCCGCCATCGGTGCGCTTGAGCATCAGCGGATAACCGTGCGTGTGTGCGAAATCAAGCAGCAATCGCATGTCGGAAATCGACTGGGAAATACCGGGAACCGGCGGAACTTTCGCAAACGTCGCCACACGACGTGCGGTGATCTTATCTCCTAAATCCACGAGGGCTTCCGGATTGGGACCAACCCAGGCCGCGCCCGCGTCGATCACTTTCTGTGCGAATGAAGCGACTTCGGAAAGGAATCCATAGCCCGGATGCACTGCGTCGGCACCGCTGCGCTGCAGAATGTCGATCAGCAGATCCTCGTTGAGATATGTGTCTTTGTATGTATCTCCGGAAAGCAGATATGCGTCGTCAGCCATCTGCACATATTGCGCATGACGATCCTGTTCCGCATACACCGCAACCGTGGGAATCCCCATCTCACGCGCGGTGCGCACTACGCGAAGAGCGATTTCGCCGCGATTCGCCACCAGAAGTTTGTTGACATTTTTAGGCATAACGTCAAGTTTGGCCGAACGAACGAAAAATCGGGAACTCGTTTCCCACAAAAGACACGCGATCTTTTTGTAAGGCTCCACAAACGTTACCGAAACTTAGCCAACCTACGATTGGGGGCATAAGTTGACAAACCATGCATTTTCGTCACTTTTGCGATTGCCGTCATTTCGGCCGTCAACAATCGTCGATTCATCAACAGTAATGCAATCAAATTCAAGGAGAATTATCGTGCGTAACGCAATGCTGACGCTCAAAACCACACTGAAAACCGCTACCAGCGGCACTCTCGGATCCGTACTCAAGCCCACGCTGTTCGCCGTGCTCATGTGGGCAGCTTCCGCGGCCGGCGCCGTGCCGATTCCAGGCACGCCCGTGCCGATCACCTTGCAGACGTTTGTGGTGATGCTGGCCGCGCTGATGCTGCCGTGGAAGCAGGCCGGCGCCGCAATGCTCATGTATCTGGCGGCAGGCGCGGTCGGTCTGCCGGTGTTCGCAGGCGGCGCTTCCACCATGGCATTGGTCGGCCCGAGCGCCGGCTTCCTGATCGGCTTCCTGCCGGCAGCCGTCGTCACATCGCTGCTCAAGGGCAAAGCCCGCACCGATTCGCTGAAGCACGGTGTGCTGACCGCCGCACGTTATCTGTTCGCCTGCGTCGCCGGCTGCATTGTGCTTGACTATCTGCTTGGTTTCATCGTGCAGTCCGCCATTACCGGCGTTGCGCTGCCGATCGTCGCGGTGGCTTCCATGGGATTCATTGCCGGCGACGCGGTCAAGGCCGCTGTCGCTTCCGCCGTGGTCGCAGGTCTTGCCAAGCTGAAGTGAGTGGAACGCGTTACGAACGTTTCCTCACTTGCCGAGCACGCCCACATCGGCCGTGCTCACCCGATGCAACACGCCTTCCTGATCCTCAATGGTCAGGGAGGCGTCGTCGTTTAAAGCGATAGCCTTGCCCCGCAGGGTGGTTCCGTCCACGAAATGCGCTTCGCAAGATTTGCCAAGCGTCCAACAGATCGGAATCATGACCTCTCTGGCACGCACGGCCTCACGATGGGGATCTTCCTCGAAATCAGCCAACCGCGAGCGCAATCCTTGCACCCAACGTGCGGCGATTGCATCGCGCATAACGGCAGCATCCGGCAGATCATGCGCAATCAACTGCAATGACGTGGCCATGTCTATCGGCAATCGTTCCTGTGCGACGGCAAGATTCAAACCGACGCCGATCACAATGGCGACGCGATTCCCACAACCCGTAATCGGCACCATTTCGGCGAGAATGCCACCGAGTTTCCGTCCGTCCACGAAAATATCGTTCGGCCATTTCAGCGCAATGGTTCCAATCTTCCCGTCAAAATCGCCGCCGCAATCGCGTACCGCGCCAACAATCGCCTCACGCATCTCGCAACCGGCGATCATTTGCAGCCAACCGCTGACGGACGAATCGCGCATAATCGAAACGGGCATGCTTACCACCAGCGACACGATGAACGACTCCCCCGGAACGCTCGTCCACGTATGGTCGAGACGCCCGCGGCCTGCTGTCTGCTCATTCGCCGCAATGACCACGATTTCATGCCCGCTCCACGCAGACTTCCCTGCATTCACGCCATCCGCGCTGTTCACGCCATCCGTACCATTCGCACCGAACAGCACTCCCTCGCGTACCAAATCCGCGGCATACGTATTCGTGGATCCCACGGTGTCGAGCAGCAGCACCTGATCCGCCGCAACACAAGTACGCGGCATAATCATTGCCGAATCCAAAATCGCCATCATTACCCCCTATCTACTACGGTATGTTCGATGCAACGTAACGGCCAGCACAACAACCACGCAGCCGCTATTCGTCCTGCCGCACTTGACTGGCCTCATGCTCGCTGGCCACGTTCGCATTGGCCGCCAGCCGCGCAGTACGCGACTCGCGCCAGAATTGCAGGCATACGAAACCGAACACGAACGCGATCGGCAGCATATGCCGTTCGAAATTGTTGGCCGGAGCGGTGATCATCACGCCCATGAGCAGCAACAAGGGCAAATGCCACGACAGCGAACGCCACCGTCGCAGCACCACTTCGGCAGCGCCGACCAGCAGCATCAGCGTTACGTACAGATTGCCGTGCGTCACCCAGCCGATCACGGGAATATTGCCCCATCCTTTGGCGAAACCAGCCACCGCATCGCGCCAATCGTGGTTGTACAGGTGTATCCACACATTGCCGCTCTGCACGTAATCGTTGTTCACGTAGTAGTCCATCGACACGTACGGCAGGTCAGTCACGTCGAAATAGCCGAAACACTCCGCGAAAAACGCGTCGAGTGCGATCACGGGATTCGCGACGACGATTTCAAGCCATGCCTCGTTGAAGTTCTTCATGTCGTCTTCGGTGACGGTACGCCACTTGTAGCTGACTTTTTTTGATTGGATGCCGGAGGATTTCACCGGGTCGGCGTCCTGCCAGGAGTATGCTTCGGCCATTTGGTCGAGGTTGAAGATGGGTTCGAGCTTTTCCGCCGCGTCTGCCGGAATGCCTTTTGGATTGTATTTGGCGACGCGCGCGATCTGTTGCAGTTGGATGCCCCGGCTTTCGATCGGGTCGCCACCGATGATGGCACCCGTGTTGGTGAGGAATACGATGCCGCCATGAATGAGGATGGTCGGCAGCAGCAGTGCCACAAGATAGGTTTTCCAACGTTTTCGATCGTTGATGAGCGCCAGGATCAGGGTGAAGAGAATGATGTACCATGCGTATTTCGCACTGATGAGCATCACGCAGTTTGAGATGATGAGCGCCATGATCGAGCGTTTGCGCAGACGAGTCGGCTTGCTGTTGATGGTGGGCAACGCTTTGATGTGCGTCATATGCAGTTCGTACCACACGCCGAACCACCATACGAATGCGAAAGCGAACAGCGGCGATTTCGTCAGGGAAATCGTGGCGAACACTGCAAGGGGGCACACCATGAAGAACAGAAGTATCACGAATCGGGTTTTCGCACCGGCCCGCAGTCTGGAAGGACGTGCCACGACGCCCGCTTCGGGATGCGTGTAATCGCGCATATTCCAGCAATCGTGACGTTCCGGATGTGAGAAGTCGAATGTGCCGACGCCGAGCCTGCGCCACGGCAGGTTGAAGAATCGGTTGGCGGTCGCCGAACAGCAGAATGCAGCGAACAGCCATTGCAATGCGGCGAGCACCACAATGCCCGCATCGTTGGAGTCGGTGATATAGCGAGAAACCGCCGCCACCGCGCCGTAGAACACGGTGAGCACAACGTTATGCTGGTCGGTCAGGTACGTGGGATCACCCGGCCACATGTAATGCGCGGTCGGGTAGATATCCATGGGCACGAACGAGAAGAAGCCGATATACGGTTGCTTCAGGCCCGTCCACTGGTTCAACGCCCAGCTGAATTCGCGGATTTGCGAACGTATGTCGGCGCCGAATGCGGCCAATAGCGTGGTCGGCACCCACAGCCAGCCGATCACGAACACCAGCATGAGTTTCCACCAGCAGTCGGTGCAACGGGTCAGTTTGCGCCCAAGCCATACGATCATCGCATGAAGGGCACGCCCTGGGCGACTGTGCGCAGCGTCATGCAAGTGTCGCAACATAATGCCGAGCACAGTGGTTGGCGTTCCCGCGATCTCGTCGCATAGTCTTTCATACCGACGTACGAAATATCGCGGAAGCACGCGACGGCCATGTCCGAATCTGACCAGCGCGACGACAATCGAAAAACATATTGCGAAAGCGACCGCCAAATACAGCACGTTCAGCCAGCCGAAGTCGGAAAGTCCGCCACCAAACCAATACAACGGCCCGATGGCACAACACCATGCCACCCACAGGCATGCCAGCACGGCCAGCGTCCAGCTGAGGAACGTGCCAACCTTTCCGCCACGCTTTCCGGTTTTCTTGACTTCGCTCATAAGCGGCATAATAGCGGCACTCCCCGAATGAGCCTCCCCTTGTTGTCGCCGCCCGTTCAGCGATTCGTTGGATAGACGGCTACACTTGACGCTTATGAACTCCGATCAGACAGACATTCTCGACCTTCTGGCAGGGCACACCGACGATTCGACCATCGAACGGCTCGCTTTCGAATGCCTGATGACAAATCTTACGGATGATCGCGTCGCCTCGTTGATGAACGTGCTCGGATGGCGCGGAAATTTCGATTGCTTCGCGATTGGCGGCACACCGAAGGTGAGTCCTGCCTCGGCTTCGCTTGTCGCGCGCAATGCGGTGCATGATTTGGGTGGAGAGCACGCGATCGTCGGCACGTACGGCAGTTTTCTGCTGGTGTTGGTCTGCCAGATGGGAGCCGCCACAGCCGAGGTGACGTGCACATCTGTCATGCCCGCGTTCAGCGAGGATGAGCCGGTGTATTTGAGCCCAGTACGTTCCGGTGTCGTCGGCGCCTCGCATGTGTTGCGTGAAACCTTGTTCTCACTACAGGCCGCTCCCGCTTTGGCCTCGCCGTCCCGCCCGTTGCGTGCCGACGAATTACTGCCTGAGAGGGCGCTTTTGGGCGATGACTACGCTCGTGAGGAGCTGTATCAGAACGTGTATCGGGTGCTTCATGGCGATAATCCCGACGATCCGACATTTGTGACGGTTTCCACGTTTTTGAGGAACGGCAGTTCGTTGGAGAACACCGCGAAGGATTTGAACGTGCATCCGAATACGGTGCGTTATCGTTTGAAGCGTGCCGCGGAAACGACCGGTTGGGATGCGACCGATCCGCGCGACGCATACGTGTTGACGACCGCGCTTGCAATTGGCCGTATGCGCGATCGTTGAAACCACTTTTCTGTTTTTAATATCTATCTGATATCTGGTTTCATTGAGATTCTTTGATATTCAGACAATTGCAGGATCATTATTTATTAAATGAGATAGATAATCGCAAGATATATACGAAAAGACCCGCATCTCGCGTTGGGGCGGGATGCGGGTCTTTTGCAAGCCATATAGAAGCTATTTGCAAGCTATACTGCTCAGGCGATGACCGCCGGATCAACCGGGACGCCCGGGTTCATCGTGGAGGTGATGGTCGCCTTG
>OLSF01001382.1_pt1 | contig 21928 bp, 19 predicted proteins | sample 1672301 | NCBI WGS metagenome assembly OLSF01 (sample SAMEA3136669, study PRJEB25190) | human gut metagenome | biome: human gut; feature: human-associated habitat; material: faeces | place: Austria | collected 2013
TATTTTATCATACTTTAATTCTCCGGATTGTGTCAAGTTTTATTATACAACATCATATTCAGCGTATGATTACGGCATTGACCTCTGCCGTCAAGATACTCCTGCTCGTCTGCGGTAAGCTCATCGGGAGATACTTTTTCAAGCATTCCGTCAAGCTCCTCACGCATACCGTCACGGGTGTAATTCAACGCAAGTTCTTCACTGTCCTTGTGACCATAGTCACGCTTGTAGTTTTTCTCTGCTTTTGTCATAAATCTTTCCTTTCGTTCTCGACCGCATCAGCGGTCTTTTTAATTAAGGGGTCTTAGGGGAAATTATCCCCTGACAAGCATTGTGGATTTGTCCGTGTTTTCCGAAACGCGGCACAATCCACCGTGCTTGCGAACTGAGAGTGCCGATTTTTCATCGGCACGGCTTTTATCGCCATTCGGCGGTTTTCTCGCTGTTATTGCGAGAATTGGAGCGTCAGCGACTTTCTCTCTATTATGCCGCCGCTTTGGTCGGCGGTCATATCGCTCACGCTCCGCCGTGATGCCCTCGCTCTGCTCATGATATTATTGTAATAAATATCAGCGCAGTTTCAGCGCAACTTGGGCGGCAGTCCGATGAAAATGTCTCCCCATATATCAATACCAAAAGATGAGCCGTATCGTTAAGTATCTACGCTGAAAATTTCAGAAAATTTGCGACAGGATATTTGTGCATTACAGAGAATATTTCGGCAGCACTTAACGATAGCCTGTTTTTATTAGTAATGATATGTAGAAAGCTGTGACCGACACTACGAAAACACTCTCTACTATACAACCGAGGATTTTGATGATTTGCACCTATTTTTTGCGAAAAATTACACTTTGTTCATGGAAGTTCTCCCTTATGCCTAAATTCAACACTGAATAACTATCTATTATTACAACAGAGTTGTAAGGTTTGGAGTGCCGTCCTCCGTTCCGCTGACGGTCTGCCTGACGCTCTCCGCAGGAATATTCCCCATAATATTTACTGCTCCTGACACAATGCTGACGGCAGGCACATTGTCGGTAAATCATACAGTAAAATTCACTTTGATTTAGGCATAACGGAGAATATTACAATTTCAGACAAAAAATTTCTCGAAATCATTGTCCAAAATAGAATTTCCTCGGTAGTAAGGTGGAAGATGTTTTCAGGTCATCACCGTAAGATGTCCGTTTGTAAATATTCTGTGAACTTTTCAGAAAATTCGTCCCACTTTTCTAAATTTCCCGGTAGATATATGGAGGGTAATTTACAACGTCCTCAGATAAGGTGCGTGATAATAATTGCTCCGCCGTAGCTGCCGTAAAATGCCCGGTGAAAATACACTGGTTTGGTTCGGTGATCAACCGAAAGTTCATGCGCAATTGCGGCTGGTAATCGGCTTCATTGCGCGCTATAATTGTTGTATGAGGATCACTCCTCAGCAGATACAAAACAGGGAGAGAACAAAACGAAAGGAAGTGAGATTTATGCTCAGCTATGAAGAACAGACAAAGAAGCTCCTGAAAAGGAGGACTACTCTGGAGAAGCGTATGCGTGAGGACAGTGCTGAGATCGACAAAATCAATGCAAAGCTCAACGAGATGCAGCTCGCAAGGGTGCGTGACACGTTCGGGCTTGACCAGAAGGCATTCTTTGAACTTATCACTCAGCATCCTGAGAAGCTACTGGAGCTTACGGATCAGGGTACTGCCGAGAGCGATACAGATGTAGCTCAGGACCGTGATGAGATGGACGGTCAGACTTCGTTCTTTGACAAGAAGCACAACCCTTACGAGGATTGAGACAATCCTACAACAATAGCTGTGATGTAGGACGGCAGCAATGCCGTTCCACACAGCTATCGTAAAAGTATAAGGCAACAACAAAACGAGGGTAAGAAAGAGAAAGCGAAGCCCTCACTCTATATGTGTAGAGATAGACAAGCAAAGGAGAAAGTTCGCTATGAATAATAAAGATAATACTGCCGTAGAAAATACGGCAACAGAAACTGTGTCCGAGTACAAGATTGGACATACCCTTTACACGGTGACCACCGTGTTCAACCCTGCTTCAAAGGCAAGCCTTTCGGATATTCTGAAACGGCTCATAATCCGTGAGTGTGAGGATTTCCTCGGTGAATCCGGACAAGAACCCGAGAAGCAGGCTGTGTAACTTTGGAATAATGGCGCATTGTATTTATTTTCGGTGTGCGCTATAATGATAACATAGCTTGCTGTATCTGTCGGAAAGGAAGGTTTAATATGACAGACAAGATCACAGCATTATATTGTCGCCTGAGTCAGGACGATATGTTACAGGGTGAGAGCAACAGCATCACCAACCAGAAGGCTATCCTCAAGAAGTATGCTGAGGATAATGGTTTCAGAAATCCCGTGTTTTATGTAGATGACGGAGTTTCGGGAACGACATTTGAGCGTGATGGCTTCAAGGCTATGATGGCAGATGTTGAAGCCGGAAAGGTCGGAACAGTAATCACTAAGGATTTGAGCAGACTCGGCAGAGACTATCTGAAAACCGGTGAATACATTGAGATCGTTTTCCCTGATTACGATGTACGCTACATTGCAATAAATGACGGCGTGGATACCTTAAAGTCTGAAAATGAGCTGATGGCTTTCAAAAATATTTTTAATGACTGGTACGCCCGTGATACGAGTAAGAAGATCAGAGCCGTTTTCAAGGCTAAGGGGCAGTCGGGTAAGCCTTTATCTCTCCCGATTTACGGCTATAAAAAGTCCGAAGCTGACAAAAATTTGTGGCTCGTTGACGATGAAGCTGCTGAGGTTGTCCGCAGGATATTCAAGCTCTGCATTGAGGGCTACGGTCCGGCGCAGATTGCCCGCATTCTCACGCAGGAAGGTATCCCGACTCCTACAGCCTACGCTCTGTCACAGGGGAGGGATAACGGTCACAAGAACGCTAAGCTGCACCGCTGGAGCGAAAAAACTATCAGCCACATTCTTGATCGACCCGAATACATCGGGCATACAGTCAATTTCAGAACACACAAGAAGTCCTACAAGAACAAGAAAACCGTGAAAAATCCGAAGGAAGAATGGCTCATCTTTGAGAACACTCATGAGCCGATCGTAACTCAGCAGGAGTTTGAATTGGTGCAGGAGCTTCTCAAGGACAAGCGCCGTCCCACCAAACATGAGGAAGTCAATCCATTTTTGGGTATGGTCTACTGTGCGGACTGCGGAAAGAAAATGTATCTTTGCCGAGCGACAAGTCTGACCGCCGATCAGGAGCATTTGAAGTGTTCCACATATTCCTCAGACAAGGACGCTTGTTCCGCACACTTCATCAGAACTGTTGTACTGAATGAGATCGTGTTGAACGAGCTGAACAAACTGCTTGTCAGGGTTAAGGAGCATGAGGACGAGTTTGTACAGGCGGCTATGGACAATTCCGTTCAGAAGCAGTCCTCGGAGCTTACAAAAGCAAAGAAAGCCCTGAAACAGGCTGAAAGGCGTATTGCAGAGCTTGACAGGCTGTTTACAAGGCTTTATGAAGACAATGTTTCAGGGAAAATATCCGATGAGCGTTTTTCTGTTATGTCAGCAGGATATGAGGATGAACAGAAGGCACTCCGAACAACCGTAGCTGATTTGACCGCTTATATCGAAACGGCAGAGCAGAAGTCTTCCGATGTGACGGCATTCATTCAGGCAGTACAGAAGTATGAGCGTATCACGGAGCTTACTCCTGAGATCATGCATGAGCTTATCGAGAAGATCGTTGTTCACGCTCCTGACAAGAGCAGTGGTCATCGCACACAGCAAATCGACATTTATTATCGCTTCGATGTCGCAGTATCGACTGCGGTTGCTGATAGTATGAAGTATGACAAAAAGAGAAAGGTTGCGTAACCAAGGCGGTTACGCAACCTCATCTTAAAATCTTAAATACTTCTTTATCGGCACTCCTCTAAATGAGATATTCTTTTTGTTTGTCACTTTCTATTTTGGCAATACTACTTTTGCAAAAACACATTACCGCATTGCACGAATCAGCCGGAACACCTGCTCTGCTGTATCAGTCAGATTTTGCCTTGCAGTTTCTCTGTATAGAGCGTTCTCCAATGTGGTTATTTCTCGCAGTATCGGGAAAAAGGCATCGATTCCGTGAACATTGCAAATCGTCGCTGCATGTTCTGTGCAGCCGCAAAATGCCAGCACTGGTTTCTGATATTGCTTGGCAAGAGCAGCAACCCCGATAGGTGCTTTTCCCATGATGCTTTGTGCGTCCAGTTTCCCCTCGCCAGTGATAACAAGGTCTGCATTGACAATTGCCTGTTCCAGTTGAGTTTCCCGCATAACGATCTGAATGCCGGATTCCAGTTCAGCGTGCAGGTAGTTTTTCAACGCAAATCCCAGTCCGCCTGCGGCTCCGCTGCCGGAACAGTTGGGGTCACTTTCCGGAAACAACATTTTTGTCAGCTTGGCATATCGAGAAAGCCATTCGTCCATTTGGGGAATCATTGCTGCATCAGCTCCCTTTTGCGGGGCAAAGACGGCACTACAGCCCTGTTCCCCGCAGAGTGGATTGGTGACATCACATGCCACCTGAAATGTGCAAGTCGATAATTCCGGAAGTACATTTTCGGCGGTGATTTTTTGTAACTGCGAAAGTCCGACTGCTCCGCAGGGAATCTCGGTGTCATCTGCGTTTCGAAAAGAAAAGCCCAATGCCTGCAAACAGCCTACGCCGCCGTCATTGGTCGCACTGCCACCAATACCAATGATGAATTTTCGACAGCCCTTGGCAATGGCATCTGCGATCATTTCTCCCACGCCAAAAGTCGTGGTGTAAAGCGGATTCCTCTCGGATTCGGACAACAGCGGAAGTCCTGCCGCAGCTGCCATTTCCATTACGGCGGTACCAGACGGCAAAATGCCATAGTTTGCTGTTTGCTTTCTGCCCAGCGGGTCGGATACTGTTACTGTTTCCAAATATCCGGACAACCCATTAACCAAGGCTTCTGTAGTCCCCTCTCCGCCGTCTGCAATTGGTGAAACCTGGATCTCAGCTGGCATGCCGGTCCGTCGGATTCCATCGGCAATAGCATTTCCTGCTTCCAGAGAGGATAAACTGCCCTTGAAAGAATCTGTCGCAATCAGAATTTTCATGCTTCTTGTGTTTCCTTTCGGAGTGCCTGCTTCATACTGCACAGATCCAGTCCATTCAGCTGACCGTCTGCATTGTAATCTCCGGCAGTCCAATCAGTCACATTGCCGCTGCCCAACAGCCATTTCTGCACCATAACAACATCTGCAATGGTGAGCTGTCCGTCTGCGTTGACATCTCCGATCACTTTATGCGAATTTTCCTCAAGCTGCAATGCATCAACACGCTGTATCATGCCTGATTTCCGATCATAGGTAAGCTGTATTGAAATTTTGTCGCCAGCTTCGTAGTGACTGAGATTTTTGCTTTCGTCCCCGTGATAGTAGGAGTCCCCTTGGAGGAAAAATGTGCCGTATTCTGCAAATGTGACAGAAGTATTCGGTACTATTTCAGAAATGGTGTCTGTGAACGATACGGTTTCATAAGCCGGCTGTGTTTCTGAAACCGTTGTTGTAACCGTAGTTGTTGTGGTTTCTGTTGTTTCTGTAGTAGTTTCTGAAGTTGTGGCAGTTGTGGTTGTAGATGGTGCCGTAAGATTGAATCTACCGTCCTCTTTCGCCAGGTATGACCAGAGATACCGGAAAAACCAACCGTCAAAGTTAGTGATCGTTTGAGAAGAACCTGCCATCATGATCGACGTGCCGCCGTCCGGAAATCCTCCCGGCGGAAAGCCGTCGGATTCTCCCTCGCCGCCATAAAAATCAGTCAGTCCGAAGCTGTGTCCCATTTCGTGTTCCAGAATATGCATACTGGAAGTGCCAGCGATCAAGCCCAGAACGGCGTTGTCTGAAAGCTGCTGTCCCCAGTGGTAGCCGAAGCCGCCCATATCGATCATGCCTTGCGTTGCCTGCAAGTACATATCGTAACGATTTTCGTAGCCGTCTGGATACTGGTATGACTGATCTGCCCAGTGAATATAGCGGTATCGTGTTTCGTCGCCGATTGGTTCCAATGTAGGCAGCTCCGAAACCGCCATGTTTCCGTCTGTGATGTAGCTGGTATCTGCTGGAATTGTGGTGGTATACACGGTTTCGTCTGGCTGCAGATCCAGCAGGCAGTTCTGATCCAGCACTGCCCAGCCGACGATTTGTACATTGACATGGGTATACGGCCAGTTTTCATAACCTACCAGCCAGTCAGTCCAGTCGTTCACTGCCGTTTCCAGAACGGTTTGCAGCTGCTTCCGCTGCTCCAGTGTGATCGTCTGTTTGCTCTGCCATTTTACAACATACTTGAGTGTTCCGTTTCCGGCGACGATCTGGTCGTAGATCGTTGCCCAGCGTTGTGCCGGAAGATGCCGCCTGCACTGCAACCGGCGTTACGGTATTCGGAACGGATATGGGTGCAGCCAGAGCACAAACACTAAGTACGGCTGCCGCCGCGGCGGAAAGCCATTTCTTTTTCATACAATTCCTCCTGTTCTGATTTCCAATCGAAAATATCTTCTTTTATTATGCCATATGTCGAAATAAATGTCAATATACATAGATTGTTTTGTGCAGTATTGCTTTTGCAAATATGTTTTTTTGCAGAAGAAAGCATTTTCCATTGTTCCCAAAGGCTTATAGAAAAAATACGAAAAAACTACCTGTCATAGAAACGCCCTTTTGTCCTATACTATTCTTGCAGCGGCGAACACGAAACACAGCGTGCGAGAAAAAGCAGCTGCTGAAAAACGAAAACAAACTTCTGGGATAAGTCGCTTATCCCAGACATGAAAAAGGAGAATGCACTATGAAGGGTGAATTTACGCAGAAGGGCAAGGAAGCTATGGAACGTTTTAAGATGGAATCTGCCAGCGAAGTTGGCGTAACTCTGAAGCAGGGTTACAACGGCGACCTGACTGCACGGGAAGCTGGATCCATCGGAGGACAGATGGTGAAAAAGATGATCGACGCCTATAAGATGCAGTAAAATTCTCATTTTTTATCCAAAAAGGTCTGGTGCCCCAATATGGGTATCAGACCTTTTTCTATACATCATGCAGTGTTTCCTTAGGGCAATACCGCACAAAGAGCGTCTGGCGACTTTGCACGCCATCTGCTTGCAAATTTCCCGTCATATTTCACAAAAATGCTCGTGAATACATCAAGTATTCACTCCGCTTTTTGTTTCATCTGACGAAAAATTTGACGACGCATCTGTCGCACAATCTTTGTGCGGTATTGCCTTAGTCTATCCAGAGGATCTGGTCATCTTTTCGCGGCTTTGGCTGCGGCAGTTCTCCGGCAGCGTAGCCCAGAATACAGAATCCCACGCCGCGATAAGTTTCCGGAATCCCCCACTGTTTCAGCAGTGCTTTTCCGGCTTCGCTGTCAAATGTTTCTCTTGCACGATGAATCCAGCAGCTGCCCAGACCGACAGCGTATGCTGCATTCAGCATGGCACCCATGGCAAGGCTGCCGTCTTCTACCCATGTGTGTACTGTGGAATCTACCAGTACCAGAATTGCCACCGGTGCTCCATAAAACGGATCCCGATCTGCTGCACCCATGATCTCTGCGTTTTGCTTGGACAGCTGGTGCAGCATTTCCGGATTTCGTATCACCACAAATTTGGTAGGCATACGGTTCATGCCTGTGGGAGCATACTGTCCGGCAGTCAGAACTGCCTGAATTTTTTCCTGTTCCACCGGCTTGGTACTGTCATAACTCCGCACGCTTCTTCTGGTGCAAAGTGCATGCAGTACTGCATTTTCTTCGTACATGTTCGATTACCTCCGTTCCCATTTGGAGCAGAGTTCGCCCAGCTGGTCTGCCATTTTTGCCAGTTCCTTGTTGGACAATCCCCTGCTGTTTTGTACCAATGCTGTCAGACGGCTCAACGTCTGCGACAGCCGATCGTATGTCATTGCACTCCGCCGCGGCTTCTGCTGAATCGGCACCGCAGGTGCATCGTAAGTGATTTTTCCGGTGGCAATGTCAAATTCCGCACCGCTGTACGGTGCATAAGCATCAATGCCCAAAGACAGCCACAATTTTTCCCGAAATGCCTCAGCAGATTCTGCCGAACCGTGGTTGACGAACACTTTCTGTACGCCCTGTACTTGTGAGATCCACGACAGCAGCCCTTTTTGGTCTGCATGTCCACTCATACCCTGCAGCTGGACGATCTGAGCACTGACCTGCACGGTTTCGCCAAACAGTGTTACCGTTTTGGCTCCCTCGATAATGCGTCTACCCAAAGAGCCCTCTGCTTGATAGCCAACGAACAAAATGGTGTTTTCCGGCTTCCACAAGTTGTGTTTCAAGTGGTGTTTGATCCGTCCGGCTTCGCACATACCACTGGCGGACAGAATGACTTTCGGGCGTTTGTCCGCGTTGATTGCTTTGGAAGCATCGCTTGTCACTGCCGGAATCAGTCCGGAAACGCCAATGGGGTTAATGCCGCGGCGAACATATGTCAGTGCTTCCTCATCGAAACAGCTTTCCTTATTTCGCATGAAAATTTCAGTTGCTTCAATGGCAAGCGGGCTGTCCATGTAAATCGGGAAATCGCTGAATTCCGGCAGCATGTTTTCATCTTTGATCTGCTTGAAATAGTACAGTAGTTCCTGTGTGCGTCCTACAGCAAAAGACGGAATGATGACGCTACCGCCACGGCTGAATGTATCTTTTAACACCTGTACCAAGCCTGGAATATATCCCTTTGGCTTTTCGTGCAGCCGGTTCCCGTAGGTGGATTCCATGACCACATAGTCTGCATCTTCCGGCGGCTGCGGATCACGAATTAGCGGCTGGTTCAGGTTACCGATGTCACCGGAAAATACCAGTTTTTTGGAAATACCGTTCTCGGTCAGCCAGATCTCAATGCTGGACGAACCCAGCAAATGCCCCGCATCGAGAAACCGCACATCAATGCCGGATGTCAGCGTGAATCGTTCGCCATATGGGTGTGGCACAAACAGTTCCAGTGCTCCCAATGCCTCTTTCATGGTGTAAAGCGGCACATAGGGTTCGCCGCCTTTTCGCATTGCCTTGCGGTTTCGCCATTCTGCTTCGAATTCCTGAATGTGTGCACTGTCCCGCAGCATGATCTCACAGAGAGAACACGTGGCTGAGGTAGCGTGGATCTCACCGGAGAAGCCGCCGGCGTACAACAGCGGCAACAAGCCGGAGTGGTCAATGTGAGCATGCGTCAGCAGCACATAGTCGATTTGTGACGGAGCACAGGGGATTTTTACATTTTCATAGGTATCTCTCCCCTGCTCCATCCCGAAATCCACCAGAAGCCGCTTTCCGCAGACTTCCAGATAGGTACAGCTGCCAGTGACTTCATGAGTAGCCCCGATAAATGTCATTTTCATAAACGATTCACTCCTTTCAAATATAAAAAGCACTGTACAGCAGGGCAAAATCGCCCACGGCTGACAGTGCTTTCTTTGGACAAAAGCGGCTTTTTCAGCCGGTTAAGCTTCTTTTTTCGAAAACAAGAGATACTTCCGTGCGAAGAAATTCCACAGGAATGCCACCATAGTGGAAACTACTTTTCCGATCATCTGATAGGCACTGGTGATATTTCCAAGTGTTATCTCGCTGACCTTTGTAATGCCGATCGTCAGCAGAAGTCCCACCACGCCGATTGCGGCGAATGCGAGAAATTCCACCAGACGGGACTGCACTTTCGACGAACGAAAGACCCAGAATGTACTCAGGAAGTAGTTGGCAAGCAGTCCGGCAACAAAGGAACAGCCGTTTGCAAGAATGGCGTAATGCTGGTCAAATACGGCAAAAAACAGCAGTGCGGAAATTCCCCAGTCTACCACAGTTGCAGCTCCGCCTACAAAACAGTAGCGGAAGAATTGAATCAGCGTATTTTCAGTGGCACCGGCAAATAATTTCCCGAATTGTCCGTGCCTGAGAATCTGCCAGAATTCTTGCCAGTTGGAAGTTGGTTTTGTATGTTCTTGCTCCATGAAAAATGATATTCCTTTCTTTCGGTTTCAGCAATGCCTTTACTTTGCCTGCGGTCCGAGGTATTGAATGATGTGTACCAAAAATTGCAGAAGCATAACGCTGTCTGCGGTGTCCACTTCTCCGTCAACGTTGCAGTCGCCGGCACGCCGCTGCTGGTCGTTCCCTGTCACTGCACCGGCAGCCATCTTATTCAGCAACACGGCATCAGTCACATCGATTCGACCGTCCAGATTAACATCGCCGTACATGACAGATGGTGTGACATCAGAACCGCTTTCCGAGGTTTTTGTAGTGTTTGCAGTGGTTTCGGTTGTATCTGTGGAAGGTGCAGCGGATGATGTCTGCTCCGTTGAGGTAGTTTCCGCAGAGGCACTGGTAGCTTTGGTTGTTGCAGTTGTTTTTGCTGTTGTTACAGTAGTAGTTTTAGTGGTAGTGATCGTGGTTTCCGCAGGTGTTGTGGTGGTGGTAACTGCCGGCTTGTTGCCATTCGGTTCAATGCCGCCTACCAGTTCTCCATTGGAGTATACACAAATGTAATCGGTTCTGGTTTCGGAGCCGTCCTGATAGGTATCCTTGCACTTTGTAATGCCCTGATAACTCCAGTCGTTGGTGGGATCCCACTTATCGCCGTAGTACAAGCCCACGGTGAACTGATATTTCTTGTTGGAGTTGGCAATTTTATAGCCGTCCCACTTTACTTCTACATAGTAAATATCCGGATCGTAAGAAGCATCGTACTGGTACGGACCAGAGATCACACCGTCTGCCGGAGCAGCTTCTACGCTTGCCTGATCGTATAACTCATTGCCGGTAATTTTGCTGATATTGGATTTGTTTTCCATTTCTGCGATACTGAAATAATACCGCATGGACAGGTCGGTTTTAGGTGTGATAGAATTGGTACGCATCTGAATGGCAAGCTTTGTCACGCCGGCACCGGAAGTCTGTACGTCGTCTACCGCATAAGCATCTACCCAGAAATCGTTGCCGCCGTTATCACTGCCGCTGTTCTTATCTTCCGGCGGAAAATCCGGTGTGATCTCCATTGCATCTGTGCCGTAGTAATCATACAGACCGGCACACGCTCCTACAAAAGCAGCGTTATAGTCAATGGTAACTTCGTTATAGATCCAGTCTGCGGTAATGTCGTTATGCTTATCCTGTGCATCCGGACCGCCGACCAGTGCACCATATAGCACATGCTTCTGCTCGTCAGTGTCTTCACACTTTGTTAGACCAGAAGCTGCACGGTGGTGCGGGAATTTCGCTGCGGTTTCATCGTAGCCAACTTCATAGGCACGGTTCATGGGGTTATCCCCCAGCAGATATTCCATCTGTCCCTTTGCCCATTCGCTGTATTCGCCGGGCTTTCCGTTGTTGTTATATTTATCGTATACCAACGCCATCATCTGAGCCGCCGCATTGTATCGTGCGGAGCCCCATGTGTTCAGCCAGAAATAACCAGCCGGTGTAATGGTTCCCACGCCGCCAGTCATGTATTTGTTCAGGGCTTCTGCTACGGAACTCCAGCAGTTCATTTCCTCGTAGGGACTCTTTCCGGCAGCTTTCTTGTATTCGTCAATGAAGTTCGGGTACTGCTCGCTGGTGATCTCGCCCAGAATACACTGCACGCCGCCCCAGACATCGTTCCAGCAGTAGACATAGCAGGGTGCTGCATAGTAGTCGTAGTACGGAAAGATCTGTTCCAGATAGTGGTGATCACCGGTGATCTTGTACATCCATGCAGAAGCCCAGCAGTAATCGTCTTCCCACTTGGATGAATTGTAATAAGACTTCGGACCGTCGCCGTTGTCGCTCAGCTGCTTTTCGTGAGTTTCTGCGAATTTATACAGTGCTGTTGCATAGTCCAGCGACTTCTGTGCATATTCCGGATCGGTGTCCTTGAAGTTCAGGTAGTTGATCGCCAGCGAAGCAGCGGCAGAAGCAACATAGTCTGTCTGTGGCTTATCGCCGGTGAGGAAAAATGCCGGACGATCCATTTCATCCAATTCCGGTGCGTTCCAGTAAGCGTGGTCAATGTCACCGTCGCCTACCTGATAGCAATGTGCGATCACGTCACCGTTGGAATCCAAGAAGGTACACTTCATCAGATAGTCGTTAAAGTACCGCAGAATAGTTTCGATATGGTCGTCCTGACCAGTTTTCTGGTAAGCATCACGGAATTCGTAATAGCCCCAGCCCAGTGTTGCTGCAGAGTAGTTCTCCGGCATACCGAATTTTACATGGTCGCCGGCATCATGGAAACCGCCGGCAACATCGATGTAGCCGTCCCCGTCCGGATCCAGTATATCTTTATACTTGGTGAGGAAATCGGCACTTAAATTGGTGGCGGTGGAGTTCATGGCAACCTGAGCATCATAGGTATGGCAGTTGCCACGCCAAGTGTAGCGGTTGTTGTCCTGTACTTCTGTGCCGCACATATTGCCGTCGTAAAAATAGATGGAATATTGCAGTGCCCGTGCAAAATTCGCTTCTTTTTCGTCCGCAGCTCCCACGGCTACAGAACTGCATGTCCCTGCCAGCATAGCACCGCTGAGCAAGACGGAAAGCAGTCGTTTGCTTCCTTTGGAAAATCGTTTCATTTCATTTAATCCCTTTCCTTTCCGAAATGATTTGATCGGAATGCCTTTATTCGATTATCTTCATTATACGCGATTTTCAAGAAAAAGTCAACAGTTTTTTTCTTGTTTCATTGCATAATTTGTGAAAAATGTAAGTTGCCTTAATGATTTTCCCGCTTTATAAGCTTTATAAATAGATGTTTTATGCAAAATATCAGCACTCGGCCGTAAAATACGAAAATGCGTGCACAATATTGCAAACAAGACTAAAAAGCCACACAATTTCAAACAAAGTCGAAACTGCGTGGCTTTTTGAAAAACATGGCGGAGAGTGTGGGATTCGAACCCACGTGCCCTTTCGGACAACTGCATTTCGAGTGCAGCTCGTTATGACCACTTCGATAACTCTCCAAATCAGTGCATAAGAATCGTCAAATCCAACGACGATACAACACTTTGTATTATATCACATTTTACAAAGAAAAGCAAGCTTTTTTTTAAAATTGTACTTGTGCACAAATTTCATCTCAATGTTTTGGCGAAAATTATCTCATTTGTTGTATTTTCACTAGTATTGCAGAAAGGCTTGACTTTTCCGGAAAAATCCATTATAATAAAGTGAAATGTCTTTGCGTAAAAACATTAAAATTTTCTTTTTCAGAAAGGTTTTGGAATATGAAAAACTTCTTTGCAAATTTGTCACACCCCACCAAAATCACGCTGATCACCTGCTCCAGCTTTGTGATATTGACAATGCTGATCTTGATTTTTTTGATGCTCTGTCCGATTCAAGAAAGCAGTTCCGCCAACAACGTCAATGATTCCCTGGTGGTAACTGTGGCTTCCACAGAAGAAACCCAGATCACCAGCGAAACCACAGCGTCAGCAGTTTCTACTAAATTTGAGCGAAAGACCACCGATGCCAATCGTGTCACTACAGAAACTATTACGACTGCGAAAACCTATGGCACACAGGCAGTCTATGAAGATGATGATACGTATAACAACTACGGTTCATATGATGACGATACAGACAACAGCTATCAGCCGGCAGTGACCACACGGGCATACTACAACAATAATACCAGCAACGCAACAAAACCCCGATACACCACTCCGGCAGCGACACAGCCGCCGGCTACATATGCTCCTGTTGTTACACAGGCACCAGTAGTTACTGCGGCACCTTCTGTTCCGGAAGAAACGATTCCGGCTCCAGATGATGGTTTCTATGATTGATTTTCTAGGGACAAAACCATATTGATAAATAAAGAAAAAACCGGACTAGGCAGCACTGCCGGTCCGGTTTTTTGCAATAGGACATGAAAAATGTCTGAACAGAGAGGAATACAGATGAAAAAGAATTCGTTAGGCTTTCGCCTGCTTCGGCTGGTGACATTTTGGGTCACAGGAAATCTGACAGCCATTTTTGCCATATGGCACGCCGCTGTCGGTTGGAAAATTCTTGTCGGCATCTTGTACGGTATCCTGTTCCTGTTCTTCCAGTTCGCCCATGTGCATACCATAGCAGGAGAAAAGAAGCTGGCTTCATTGGCACACGGCTGTGATCTGCTCCGCACCAGCACTGTCTGGTTTTGTCTGGAACTTCTCACTGCCGGTGCACTTTTTTGGGGCGTGAAATTGTTCTGGGTAATTCTGCTGATCGATCTGGGCGTGTTCTCTCTGCTCTGCTGGTTCACAGTGTTTCAGGGGCTGCTGCATATCGCTCTGCACTCCACACAGGTGAAACTGCCGTGGCATGTTGCCCTCTTTTTTCTCTGGTGGGTGCCGCTGCTGAATTTGTTTCTGGTGGGGCATGTCTATCGTACTGCCAAACGGGAATTGCAGCTGGAGTGTGCCAAAGCCGAATGTAATGTTATGCGAAAAGAATCAGAGATCTGCAAGACTAAATACCCTATTTTGCTGGTGCACGGCATTTTTTTTCGGGACTGGCAATTTTTTAATTACTGGGGACGGATTCCAGCAGAACTGATTCGAAACGGAGCAACTATTTTTTACGGGAAACAGCAGTCAGCACAATCGATTTCCGTCAGTGCCAAGGAACTGGCAGCACAAATTCAGTCTGTTATTGCTGAAACTGGTGCGGAAAAGGTCAATGTCATTGCCCATTCCAAGGGCGGTCTGGACTGCCGCTGTGCCATGTAGGAATATGGTGCGGCGAAGTATGTGGCTTCTCTGACAACGATCAATACGCCGCATCATGGCTGTGCCTTTGTGGACGATCTATTGCAAAAGGTGCCGGCAGGTGTGGCACGATGGATCGCAGCAAAGTATAACCGGCTGTTTACAAAACTGGGAGATCAGAATCCGGATTTTCTGGCTGGTGTGCGGGAATTGACTGCCGAAAACTGTCAAAAATTTCATACAGAACATCCCCCTATTTCCGGTGTCTATTATCAGGCGGTGATGTCCAGAATGCACAGTGCATTTTCCGCCCCGTTCCCGCTGTGGCTGGGATATTTCCTGAACCGGCGAAAAGCTGGAGAGAACGACGGCCTGGTACCGGTTGTATCGGCAAAGCTGGAGTGGGCACCTTTTCTCATGGTGCCTGAAACTAAGCGGCGGGGAGTTTCCCACGGGGATATGATCGACCTGAATCGGGAAAATATTCCGGACTTTGATGTGCGAGAATGGTACAGCCAGCTGGTACAAAAGCTGAAACAAAATGGATTTTGAGGTGACTGCAATGAAAACCACGTATGATGCAAATATCTTGACCTATTGCCAGTGGCGGGATGATCTGACCATGCAACAATCGCCTTTCTGTCACGTGGACAATCTGATTTTCTGCTGCCTGTCCTATTTGAACTGGGACGGCATTGCAGAGGGCTTTACCGCAGCGGAATCGATTTCTCTGCGGGATGCAGCAAGGCTCTGGGAACACCGTCCCACCGCAGAACAGAAAGTGCGGGTAGAAACTGACCGCGACCTGCTTCGGCAGACCGCAGCCAGCCGGCGTTTCGGAGAAGTGCGTTTATTCCGTTATGCAGAACAGTTCAGCGAAACCCAGCAGCAGCAATTTTCCGCCACTGCATTTCTGCTGGACAGTGACACCGTTTATGTGGCATTCCGTGGCACAGACAACACACTGACTGGCTGGCGGGAAGATTTCAACTTGTCTTTTCTGCCCTATGTGCCGTCACAGGCAGCAGCGGCGGCGTATCTGCGGGGGATTTTGTCACTGGGATTTTCCAACGTCTATGTGGGCGGACACTCCAAAGGCGGCAATCTGGCAGTTTATGCAGCTGTCCAGATGCAGCCGGAAGACTTTCCGCGGATTCGTGCAGTCTATAACAATGACGGACCAGGCTTTGTGACAGACCTGTTTGCTGAGCCGCAGTTTCAGCAATTGCAGGAACGAGTGTATACCTTTGTTCCACAAGCTTCTGTAATAGGCATGCTGCTGGAGCATGACGAGGAATATCAGGTAGTTTACAGCACACAAAAAGGTTTTTTGCAGCACGATCCATACTCGTGGTGTGTGATCCGGAATGACTGGTACTATTCCGAAGATACCACCAACACCAGTAAGCTGCTGGATTCCTCGCTGCGGCAGTGGATCCTAGGCATGAAACCGGAAGAGCGAGAAAAGCTGACCGATGCCATTTTCCACATTCTGCAAAGTGAAACCAATGCCCATACTATACAAGATCTGATCGGTGGCGGTGCAGGAACGCTCTCTGGTGTGCTCCGTGCATGGACTGACATGCAGCCAGAAACCCGCCGATTTATGCAAAAAATGCTGACAGAACTGCTGCACTCCATAGGACAGGCGGCAGCATCTCAGCGACGACTGGAAATGCGTGACGATTTTCATGGAAAGCATGAGGGAACATGAGCAAGCGAATCTTTTGTCATCGCCGGAAAATTGATATTCTGCTGCATGCCTGTTCGGCAGGTACGAACAGGCATTACTCTGTGCAAAGGAAATACTGCACAAAAGTGTACAGGTAGCTATATCACATTATTTCGCAGCAGGCAAAGATCGAATCCGTTCAGAATTCTATCTGCATTCAGATCCCCTGCCTGCCAGTTGGCAAGTTTTGTTTCAGGAAATCCCAACAGCCATTTTTGTAGCAGCACCACATCTGCCAGATTCGTTTTGCCGTCTGCATTGATGTCACCGGAAATCACAGGCGGTTCTGTAGCAGTTGCAGTAGTGGTGCTAGTTGCTGCGGCTGTTGTCGTATTTGTGGTTGCTTTGGTCGTTGTCGTTGTTGTTACAGTTGTAGTTACCTTAGTTGTTACAGTAGTGGTTTCTGTCTTTGTCTGCCATTTCTGACAACTGCTGCCGGTCGGTTCCCATTGCTGCACATTGGCACCGTTTGCAGTGGATGCATCGGCGACTTCTACATAACAGGAATCACCAGAAGCGTGTGTCAAAATGCTGTAGGATCCGTCCAGATTCTTAGTAAACCGGAACAGCTGAGTGCTATCTTTATTGGACCATGCTGCAATTGCCAGATTTCCGCCGTTTTTGCTATCCTCTGCCTTCAATGCATAATGACTATCCTGCTGTGAGCGAATCCAATAGTAATTGCCAGAGCCAAAGGCACGAAGTGTCCACTTCTGGCAATTCAACCCGTTGGACGACCACTGCTGTACATTTGTATTGTCTGTCATTTTTCCATCGGTAATATCCATTACCAGACCAGAACCAGCATTTTCAAAGGTATAGATCACATCGGTGTTCATGGAGCAGCCGGGGTCAGCTGTCGGCTCTAAAATCCAATTCTGACAGTTCGCACCGTTGACTTCCCACTGCTGCACATTGGCACCGGAGGTTTGGGAGGCATTTTCTACTTCTACCACAGAATTTCCATTTGAAATATGGGTTCGAATCTGATAGCTGCCGTCCCCGTTTTTTGTCAGCATAAACTTCTGATTGTCACCGCCGTTATAAGTGTAAATATCTATATTGGTTCCATTTGCGGCCTTTTTTCCAGCAACGTCCAGCACATATGTTCCGCCGTCCCCTACTGCAGAAGCCAGATAGTAGTACCCTTCACCGGCACTGCACAATTTCCAGATGTCGTGGACTGTGATTCCATCTGATCCCCACTGCTGCACATTGGTACCATTTTTTGCGGCAGCACCTGCTACCTGCAAATACAAGCCGGAGTTGACATTGCGAATACGGTAAGCAGAACCCTTGGCAAAAAGTTCTGCCAATGGTGCACTGGGTGATTCTGTATAGCCTGCACTTGGCACACCAGCAACTGCATATCGCAGATACATCATATGATTTCTGTCATTTTGACAGCCGCTGTAGTTCTCACAATAAACCTTTGCCTCATCTGCAGTGCGAGAAATGGTTTTGTAATTGGAAGTTGGTCGCCATGTACAGTCCTGTGCATACCCCTCGATCGTTGTTCGCTTGCAGTTCACCGATTTTGAACCTGTTTCTGCATAAGAGCCGGGATAGGTTACTGTGTTCCAGTCACAGATAACGTTTCCGCCGTCTTCATAATAACAGTTTTCTGCAAAAATCTTAGATGCTGTGTGCACAGTATATGCCATGCTGAATGTTTTCACATAGTTATTCAGCGAATGAAAATAACCGTAACGCATCAGCCCAGGGCCGCGGGTCAGAGTTTTTTCAAAGCGATTGCTGATAATGGACATGCGGGGATAATTATTATAGGTTTTATAGGAGTTTTCATCATCTGCCGGATACCCCAATATCACACCGTATTCGTGAAGTCCGAAAGAGCAGTCTGAAACTGTTGTGTAGTCAGCATCATAGCAGCATGCCAGAAACTTATCCCAGTCTGGTAGTCCGGTAGATGCTGTATTATAATCGCTATGGCCTACAAAGGTGCAGTGATCTACCCAGATGTCCTGTCCAGAGCCGAGATAGACAACAATGGAATCATTGCTGTTGGACTCCGCATCGTGCTGTAGCTCAAAGTTTTTCAGGATCAGATTGCTTCCGGTTCCGTTATTGGAAGATGTACAGAACTGTACATTATACATAGTATGTGCCGCGTAACTGCCGATGATCGTTTTGTTGCTGTGAACATAAATTCGTCCGTCCGGACAATAGTTGTGTCCGGAGGAATCCTTTTGCAGTGCGGTAACACGAATATTTGCCGTGACAACAATGGTATAGGGTATATCAGCGGTAGCATATTTCTTAAGATCGGCAAAAGTGGAAACTTCTACGATTTCGCCGAACAGACCACCAATGTCCCCTGCCTTGATGTTGCCGGTGTTGTCATCAAAGCAATATCCTGCAAAACCCTGTAATCCGTCAGCATTAAGCAGCCAGAGCTGATTGTCTGTTCCGCTGTATTTGGCTAATGTCATGCCGGAAGTTCCCTGCGTCAAGGCAAGAGAAGTATCAGAATAATTCACAATTTTATAGTATAGATCATTGCCCAGATGATCTTGTTTTACGGGAACAACATACCAATGTTGAGATTGTGCTGATTCACTGCCGTACAAAATCACATCTGTTTTGTCAGATACGTTATAATTTCGCGGCGTCAAAAGCCTTCCGGACTGTGCGTTGACTAGTTTGAAAAAAGTACCGTTCCCATCCGAACCGACACGATCGAACCGCCATGATGCAGATAAATCACTGCCCAGCGTTTGCAGAGAAAGTGCCGCTCCGTCAGAAGTTCCATTTGCTGTCAGAACTTTGCCGCTGCCGACAAAACTGTTCCATTCCATTGAAACAGCGGCAACAGCCAAGCCATCAGCAAAATTAACGACAGGAGCAATGCCTTTTTTACGCGAATCCATTGTTTCATACATTTATACCTCCTTGAAATCGATGCACATCTCAAAAGAGTACATCGTCAATGTAGATGATTCTGTCAACAATATTATACTACATTTTGTGAAACGTGTCAACACAAAAATCTGTAAGCGGATTGCGTGCAAGGCAGTTTCTCTCACAAAACACGAGAAGTTTGACCTTGACTACTACAAGAACGCAACAACACCACCTCCTCTCCAACTTCCAAAATTCGAACGAAATCTCAAAAAATCCTTCGTTTTTCTTGATAAAGAATATTCGACTATGTTATAATAGATCTATTAAGAATATGTAATATATTCAAAAACAAAAGAGATTTTTTTGAGATTTCGTTCGATTTTTGGAATCAGTTCATTTTCTTTTTTTGCCTGCATTGACATAAAAGCCTCAAAATAGTATAATAACAACATAAGCTACTTTTGTAATAACAGCTCTCAGTCTAACTGGGAGCTTTGTCGTAATGAAAGAGAGGTTTGAACTATGCGTGTCAGCAGAGATAATACTCCTGAGCTGAATCGTGATGAATATACCGAGTACATCTATGATGTGACCTGCTTCGGTGATCCTATCGATCCTGAAAATGCCGAGGATGTGGCTTCGGGTATCAGCCGTGCTATGGAGCTTGAAGCTCGTCCCGTATTCCTGGAGGGGGTGTCCGCAAGACTTTCTCTGCTTGGTGTTGCCTGTGCTGCTGAGGATACCGAGCTTATGCTTACGGAGGTAAAGCGTCGATATAAGGAGCTTTTAGGATTTTCATGTCCTCGAACCGTGCAGGAATGGATAAAAGGAACTACGCCGGGTGTCACTAACCGCAAAAATAACTATGATCTCTGCTATGCTCTTGAAATGGACTTTCAGCAGACAGCTGTTTTCTTCCAGAAGCATTACCTTACAATGCCCTTCAATGTGAAAAGCAGCGTTGATGCTGTGTTTATGTATGCCCTCTATCATAAGAAGCCCTATTCTGAGGTGACTGAGCTGCTCGAAAAGTCAAAGGGCTTTGTTTCTCAGGAGAATGCCCATACTTCGACTTCGCAGATATTGGCTATGATACTCGATATTGATGATGCCGAGAAGTTCCTGCGGTATCTCTCGGAGCATTGCTATGATAATGATCAGCAGTTTCAGCTTGCAAGGAGCATTATCAGCGATGAGAAGATGCGGACATCAGGCAGATAGCGGAGAGCCTTCAAAAGAACAATACTCTCTATATCACGGGAATCGGAGGTATCGGCAAAAGTACGCTCGTCAAGAACTATATCGCAAGGTATCGGACGGAGTATGACGTGATCGCTTATCTTGAATATGACGGTGATATTCAGCATACCTTCTGTGATGATATGCAGTTGCAGATCAGCACGGTATCAATGCAGAACGGCGAACCGCTTGACAAATACTTTGCCCGTAAGATAAAGGCTTTCAAGCGTATCTGCGGTGACAGGCGTGTTCTCTTTGTACTGGACAACTACACGGACAGGCTCACCAAAAACCTGAGCCGTATCATTGACTGTGGATATGATACCATTATCACAACGAGAAATCAGCCGCCGAAGAACAGCTTTCCGTTTATGGAGGTTACAGCAATAGCCGATACTTCGGAGCTTTTCAGGCTTGTGGCACTCAACCTTGATAGACAGCTTACAAAGGAAGAACAGTTCTTCTTTGAGGAGATCATCACGCTGATCCAGGGGCATACTCTTGTCTTGGAACTGATCGCCCGTCAGATCGCAGCAGGCAAGCTCGATATTCATACAGCCCTTGAACTTATCCGTGAGAACGGTTTTTCTCGCTTCTCAGGTGAAAAAGTCGGCAATATCAAGGACGGAGAGGAAGTCTATGATACACTGTCGGCTATCATCTCCGCTTTATTCAAGGCAAGTGCTGTGAGCGTTGATGCAAAACTCACGCTGAAAATACTTGCTCTGCTGAATGTGAGAGGTCTTGAAACAAGCCTTGTGCAGAAGTTCTTCCCCGATATTCAGCCCGACACAATATCGAAGCCGTCGGCAGACGGCTGGCTCTATGCGAACAGCAGAATACGTCTGCACCCTGTTATAGCGGAAATGGTGCGTAACTGGTCATGGGCTGTAGATGATGTGACTGTCATGGACTGCCACAAAAAGATGATCGACATATACGTTGGTATGGCTAATGATGTGCACATCAAGGAGATACTGCGTGAAGCCGATATTTTCAGAGAACAGCACCCTCGGCACATTATCACGGGACTTTACTATGATATGCTCGGCTGTTATTATGATACTCTGCTTGGCGGTGCTTACTATCCTGAAAATGCCGAGGAAGCTAATTTGCTTGAAAAGCTGATAGATTCGGAAGAAAAGGCTATATCCGAAATGGAACAGGAGCCAGACAGACGAAGTATCAAGTATCTTACGCAGTATTATATCTCGCTGGCAAGTATTCTGATAAGGAGCGTTCCCGACTATTACGGCAACACCGCACAATTGCCAAATGAGCAAAAATATGATATAATA
>OLSF01001383.1_pt1 | contig 21916 bp, 12 predicted proteins | sample 1672301 | NCBI WGS metagenome assembly OLSF01 (sample SAMEA3136669, study PRJEB25190) | human gut metagenome | biome: human gut; feature: human-associated habitat; material: faeces | place: Austria | collected 2013
CGGTCAATCGAATCGTATCCATCGAATCTTTCAGTTCCTTCATCTCCTTGCCGCTTGCCCAGCTTGCCACATACGGAAATGAGTAGTCCGAAGTATCAATGCCAAGTGCCGAGCAAACTGTAAATGCAATACTCTCCGCTTCTGTTTCTTTGGTAAGCTGGTCTTTTTCCTCGCCGCGCTGTTTCATCTGGTCGCTGTCATGCAGCATGGCATGAGCAACCTCATGGATCATCGTCTTGATGGTCTGGCTCTCGCCCATATCGGCACGAACACAGATTTCTTTGTCCATGTGGCTGTAATAGCCTTTTGCGCTGCCCTCGATTTCTCCAAAACGAATTGGCACAGGAGATACCTGTTCGATTGCCTCTTTCAGCAGGGTATAATCCTTGACACGGGCAGTCAGTTCATTTACTTCCAGCGTAGGCAGCGGTTCTCCGTCTGTTTGGGCATAATCGAAAACCGTTGTTACCCGGAACCGGGGAATCACCCTCTCCACCACTTCGATTTCCGGCTCTCCGTTCTCATTCAGCACCGTAAGCCCGGTGTCCTTGTCGATTTTCTCCCGCTCTTCCCGTTCCTTTACCGGAGCAGGTGCGATGATCTGGATTCCCTTTTCACCCTTTTTCACATAGCGGTTAAACTTATTTTTCCATGCGTTATACCCAGCCACCAACGTAGCATCTGGACGCTGCATTGCGATCAGCAGTGTATTATTGAAGCTATAATTATGGAACTTCGACATTGTGAGCAGGTACTTCGTATACATTTCCGAAGTAAAAATGTCCTTTACGCCCTGCTCCAACCGTTCCGTGATTTCTTTGAGCTGGTCTGCCCGCTTATCTGCCATTCATGCCCTCCTTTACAAAATCTGCCCCATCAGATTCCCTTTCGGAGATCTGACGGGGCATTCTCAGTTACAGTTCCATATCGTGACTTTTCTTTTTCTGCGGTTTCGGCTCTGCCATGCGTTCCGCCTGTTTTTCGTGAAGCTGTGCAAGAATCGACGGACGTTTTACGCTGTCTGCACTCCGCTCAATCTCACGCTTCGGCGCAGGGATTTCACTCTCCGTCACTTCCTCATCCATGCCAAGAGCCGCATCATCCCCCTTTTCATCCATGTCCAGCAGAGCATTCAGTTCTGCAAGTCGTGCAGATTTTTCGTTCAGTTCCGCTTCCTGCGGGAACGGGCGCTGCACTTCTTCCTTTGCTTCTGCCAACTGCTGCTGTAAAGTTTCCAACCTGCGCTCCACCTGCGGCAGTGTCTTTTCGATGGATGCCAGCGCATTGAGAATACGCTGGATATTGCCAGCCGGGTCACTGCCAAGTTCAATCGTATAACTGCTCTGCCGCTTGATGGTCAGCTTGAATGTCTGAGCGAACGCATCAAACCGGGAACTGATTGCAAACCCTCCCAAATCTGCGATTTGCCCCTCTGTCTTAGCGATCTTCATTGCGGCGCAGGCTGCAAGAATCGCCGATCCTGCTTCCTTGCGGTCGGTATAAACCCTGTCCTCCACCGTGATGGAGAACTTCTCCTTATCCTGTTCCAGCAACGGCTTTGCCACTGCAAGATCAGCTTTCAGACCTGCTATGCGCTCTTTCGCTGCCGTGATTTCTGCCGGATACCGCCGTGCAATATCCGATTCCAGACTGTAAATCTGGCTGGTGTGGTTGGCCCGCATCAGCTTCAGCTTGCTGACCTGAATATCCAAATCCATCTTTTCCTTGATGTAGGGATTTCCTGTTGCCAATGCTTTGATTTCTGCATAGGTCAGCGCGGTATCGTCCACATCATCACAGGCACGGACAGGAGATTTCGAGGTCATGATCTGCGAGATAAACTTCTGCTTATTTTCCAGAATTTGCCACATATACGAATCAAACGTATTCTCTGTGACGTAACGGAAAATCTTCACTTTCTGGTTGCGGTTTCCCTGACGAAGAATGCGTCCTTCCTGCTGTTCCAGGTCAGAGGGTTTCCACGGGCAATCAAGATGATGCAGGGCAATCAGCCTGTCCTGAATGTTCGTACCAGCACCAAGTTTCGGGGTTGAACCAAGCAGGATACGCACCTGCCCGGAACGCACCTTTGCAAACAGTTCTGCCTTTTTGGTTTCGGTATTTGCCTCATGGATGAAAGCAATTTCCTCACGGAGGATTCCCTTTGCCACCAGTTTCTCCCGAACATCATCGTACACATTGAATGTTCCGTCTGCTTTCGGGGTCGATAAATCACAGAAAATCAACTGGGTAGATTTGTCGGGCGTGGATTCTTCCCACACCTGATAGGCATTCTCCACACAGAGGTTGACCTTGCTTTCCGGCTCATCCGGGAGCAGGTCATTGATAAGCCGCTGATCCAGTGCCAGCTTTCTACCGTCATTCGTGATCTTGAGCATATTATCAATTTTGGGATTGACATTGCCGTTTCGCACCTGTTCTGCACGGTCGGCAAAGCTGCTCACCATTTCCTGCTGCGTTTCGCTGGGTTTCAGCACCTCATTGATGTACTCTGCTTCCGGCACAGGCAGATTCAGCATATCCGCCGTCTGTACGTCTGCGGACTCCTTGAACAGTGAGATCAATTCAGGGAGATTGAAAAAACGGGCGAACCGCGTCTTTGCACGGTAGCCCGTTCCCTCTGGGGACAATTCGATTGCCGTTACGGTTTCGCCAAACGAAGCCGCCCAGCTATCAAAATGTCCAAGATGAAGTTTCTGTAAGGTGTCATACTGCAAGTAGCGCATAATGGTATACAGCTCCACCATGCTGTTCGATACTGGTGTACCTGTTGCAAAGGTCACACCCTTGCCGCCAGTGATCTCATCAAGATACTGGCACTTTGCAAACATATCCGAGGATTTCTGCGCATCGGTCTGAGCAATACCAGCGATATTCCGCATTTTTGTGTAGAGGAACATATTTTTATAGAAGTGGCTCTCATCCACAAACAGGCGGTCAACACCAAGCTGCTCAAATGTAACCACATCGTCCTTGCGGCTCTGGTCGTTCAGCTTCTGGAGCTTTGCCTGTAAGGTTTTCTTTGTTTTCTCCATCTGCTTGACCGTGAAACTCTTACCATCGTCCTCTGCCTTTGCTTCTGCAATCGCAAAGGTAATGTCCTGAATCTGCCGTTCGATCATGGATTTCTGCCGTTCCGGGGAAAGCGGAATTCGCTCAAACTGCGAATGTCCGATAATGATTGCATCATAATCGCCCGTAGCAATCCGGGAACAGAACTTTTTCCGGTTGGATGGCTCAAAATCCTTTTTTGTTGCCACCAGCACATTGGCATTCGGATACAGCCGCAGGAAGTCTGCGCCCCACTGCTCTGTCAGATGGTTCGGCACAACGTAGAGATTCTTCTGTGCCAGACCCAGACGGCGGCTTTCCATGCCGGCAGCGATCATCTGGAAGGTCTTGCCCGCACCCACACAATGCGCCAACAGCGTATTATTGCCATACAGGATATGCGCCACTGCATTTTTCTGATGCGGCATCAGGCTGATTTCCGGGGTCATGCCCACAAACTTAATATGACTGCCATCGTATTCACGGGGACGAATCGCATTGAACCGCTCATTGTAGACCTTGCAAAGTTCCTCTCTGCGGTCTAAATCCTTGAAAATCCACTGCTTGAACGCATCCCGAATTGCTTCCTGTGCCTGCTGCGCCAGCATGGTTTCTTTTTTATTCAGCACTCTCCTTTCTTTTCCATCCTCATAGACGGTATCGTAAATTTTGGTATCCCGGAGATTCAGCGCATCTTCCAGCAGTCGATAGCCGTTGACACGCATTGTGCCGTAGGTGTTCGTCACGCGGGGATTACTCCGGTCAAGCGACTTACCACTGATATTCCATGCACCGCTGATCTCCGAATAGGTTGCCTTGATGGAACTTCCGATATAGTAGCTTGGTGTCTTAAACACCTGCTCCATGAAGTCCGTAATGTACTCTGCCTTGATCCAGTTCGCACCCAGCCGTACTTCAATCTCCGAAGCATTCAAATCTTTTGGCTGTACCCGCTTGAGATACTCGACATTGACCTGATACTCCGGGTGGTTTGCAGCAAAGGTTTCTGCCGTTGCCAGCTTTTCCCGGACATTGCCGGACAGATATTCGTCTGCCGTCACCCACACCTGTGTGACAGGATTGTGGAAGATAACACCTGCCAGTTCTTCGGTCACTTCCTGCTCTGTCTTTCCGCAAAGTTCTGCCATAAACGGCACATCGACCTTTGCTTTTTCTCCGATGGAGAGTGCCAGGGCTTCACTGGGAGTATCCACAGAGGTGACGGGTTCCGGCTTGCGAATGGTGCGCTTCGTAAAAATATCTGCCAGCCGCTTGAGGTTTTTATCCTCGTCCAGAATCTCAAGGGATGCCAACAGGCAATAGCTGCTGTCCTGCCGGAATGCCCGTTTGTTGGCAGTGCTGTTGATAAGACCGTACTGCGCTGTGAACCGCTTATACTGGTCTTTCAGCTTTCCTTGCAGCAGTTCCACTTCGGCATCCGTACCATCGTGCAACTGGCAGTCCAGCAATTTCTGTGTAGTTTCCCGCAGGGCAATCATCCCCAGCACACGCTCCGCCGTGACCGCAGGCAGGTCAACCTTATTCATGTAGGAGTTTTCACGGTAATAAACCTGTCCGTCCACATTGGTGTAACTGAAATTCTTCACGTTCGGGTCTGCCGGGAGCGGTTCTGCGTTCTGGTCAAGTTCATCGTCCGTGATTTCCGGCTCTGTGATTTCCGCATGGATGTTCTCAACGGCTGCTTTCAACTGCTGGGCAAGGTCTACGCCCTCGATGGGCTTGACCGTGGTTTCCTGCTTGCCGTACTGCGTACTTTCGGTCGTGATCTCACCTAGCACCATTTCGGGATGCTGCGCAAAATACTGGTTGATGGGGTATCCTTCCGGCGTTGTGCCAAGGTCTACCCACTCTGCCCGCTCCACTGCCGCCCGGTCACGCTTTTGCAGGAACAAAATGTCAGCTACAACACTTGTGTTCGCATTGCGCTGGAACGCATTGTTCGGCAAGCGAATTGCGCCGACCAGATCAGCACGGTTGGCAAGATACTCTCGGACAGAGGAATCCTTTTTATCCATCGTGCCGCTGGAAGTGACTACCGCCACCACACCGCCCGGACGAACAAGGTCAAGACTCTTTGCAATAAAGTAATCGTGGATGAGGAAGTTGTGGCGGTCATACCGCTTATCCGGCACTTTGTAATTGCCGAACGGCACGTTGCCTACCACACAGTCAAAGAAGCTGTCCGGGAACTGCATCGTTTCAAAGCCCTGCACGGCAATCTTGTTTTTCTGATAAAGCTGCTGTGCAATGCGCCCTGATACGCTGTCCAGCTCTACACCATACATCTTGATGTTTTCCATGCTTTCAGGCACAAGACCCATGAAATTGCCGACACCACAGGACGGTTCCAGCACATTACCTTTGCTCAGTCCCATATTGGAAAGGGCTTCATACATTGCCTTGATTACCGTAGGAGAAGTGTAGAAAGCATTCAGCGTAGATGCCCTCGCTTCGCTGTACTCATCTGCCGGGAGCAGAGATTTCAGTTCCGCATACTCTTTCGACCAGTCTGCATTCTTCTCATCAAATGCCTGCGGAATGCCACCCCAGCCGACATACCGGGAAAGAACTTCCTGTTCTTCTGCGGTTGCCTGCCGCTGTTCTGCATCCAGCGTTTGCAGCAGCCGGATGGCTTCGATGTTTGCTTTGAATTTTGTCTTGGCTCCTCCTGCGCCAAGATCATCGTCTGTGATGTGGAAATTGATAGGCTCCTGTTTCGGCTGTGCAGGCGGATTCTGTACGGTATCGGTATCCAGTGGAAGATTCTTTTCTTTCCGTGCCTGGTTGACCTCTTCCGGGGTCATAGGCTTACTGGTAAGAGGATTCAAAACATCGTCCACTGCCGAACGATGGATGGCATCTGTCCGGGTCTGCACATCTGCAATGAGCTGCATCTGTTCCGGGCCAAATTCAGGGTTCAGCAGTTCTTCCAGACTGCCGCCATTCTCCGCAACCGCATAGATTACATCCATCTGTTCTGAGGTAAAGTCCTCATAAGCTACCTGTGCTTTGTGCAGGGCATCAAAGACAGTCCGCTCCACTTCGTTGCGGAAGTCCTGCTGTTCAGCGGAATCCAGATTCTTGTGGGATGGCTTGATTTCCTGTGCAGACGCATCCACCATCATGCCCCGCACCCACTGGGGCGAATGAGGATCATTCTGATAAAGAGCAACCGCATCGCGGGAATCTGGCATCATATCCTGATAGGTGCGCTGGAAAATATCTTCTACCAGCCAGTCTTTGAAGTTCTCCCACTTCTCGCTGGCTTCCAGATACAGCGGGGCAGTTTCCGCATTCTGCTCTAACAGCTCGTCGATCTTGTTCCGAAGTTTCTTTTCCGCTTCATCTGCATCCACATCGCGGTCACGGAGATACGGATAGATTTCACTTTGCTGCACCGCGTCCAGTATGGTATACAGACATTCCTTGTAAACGCAGCGACTATCTTTCAGCGCAGATTCCTGCCCTGCCAGAAGATAATCATTCAGCGGATTCTTTGCCAGTTCTGCATCATACTGGTTCGGTCGAAGCACCCGCGCTGCCCATGCAGGACGCTCCATATCTTTCAGATAGATCAGAGAATCCGTAACACGTTCGATTTTATAAAGGTTGTCATCTTCCAGATAGAGATAATCCCCGACATTTCTACTGTACTTTTCCGTCTGCTTCTGAGGTTCTTCAACCACTGCGATGGTTGAATGCTCTTTCGATTCCTGTTCCTGCGCCCAAATATCGAAAAGCGATATTTGTCCTGCCTCAGAAACAGAAATCTCAACAGCCTTTTTCTTTTCCGGGAAGATCGTGTACGTTCCCTCAACATACTGGTGCAGTTCAGCAAGCGTCTTTGATTTTTCCGCATATTCCGGGGAATCCAACGGCACGGAAAGAAGTGCTGCATCCATCTTTTCCAGAAGTTCTGCCGCCTGTTCCGGGTCAGCCAGCATGATGGGCAGTTTCTTTCTGGCATCCTTATTCAGCAGTTCCCGTTCAAACGGACGTTCCACTTCATCGGGCAAGTGGTAATAAAAGCCGATTACCCGATTTGCCATCTGCTCACGCTCATAATTCGGCATCCGGCTGTAATCCGCAGGCTTCAGATACAAACTCTGGTCAATGAGCCTTGCAACTCGTTCAGCCGCCTGATTCCATTTCAGCTTTACAAGCGCATCCGGCTTTCCATAGATGCCCCGTGCCAGTTCAAGACCTCTGCCGTCATAGCTGGCATGAGAATCATCTGCACGGGAAAGTGCATGACTGCTGCCGCCCACACCGTATCGGTCTTTCAGAAATGCCGCGCGTTCTGCTTTCTCCGTATGGGTAAGGAAGAAACTGTACGTTGCCAGTCTGCCATCCGAATACGGCCCGCCGCCTGCAAGAAAAGCATTGATCTCATCGTCCGTGATAAAGACTTTCTGCGTATTCCACTGAAAGCCCTCTCTTGCCTGATAGGGCTGATACGGGAGGGCGAACTTCTGAAATCGTTCCGACACCTTATCCGGGCGGTAGAACTGCATCCGCATCACACTTTTATCTTCGGCGTAGGCTTCTGCCAGTCCCAAAAGACGTTCGTTCAGGTCAGCCAGAAATTCCGGCTGGTCAAGCAGCTTTGCAAGGCGTTCTGTAAGTTCCGGGTATCCGCCGGAGAAGATGGACGTATCGGCAAAGACCATCTCTGCCACACCCTCTGACATATCGCGTTCCATATAGCTCAGGGCTTCTGCGTGTTCATGCAGGGCATTTCCACGGGCAGCATCCAAAACCGATTTTGGTGCGTACTCCCCCTGCTGCAAAAGCTGATGGATTCTGCCGCTGACATCTTCCCATGACAGAAATGCTTTGTTTTTGGGGTCGTTCCGAACCGTATCTCCAACGGCGTTCTGCATACCCAGCTCATCGAACCAGACCGCATATTTTGTGCCACCGATCTCAAAGCCCTTGCCGCCCTCGCCATATTCCTTTTTGACAAAAGCGGTATACTCTTCCGGGGACTGTTCGGTCATAAAGTTATAGATAAGGCGAAGCTGGCTTTTGTTTCGATTGCTGCCTGTCCGCAGGATTTCATCCACAACTTCTGCCGGAATGGTGATCTCATCGGCATACTGTGCCTGCATCGGGGCTTCGATTGCCCGAATCTGCTGTTCCACGGTCGGCAAACTGGGCAGAGAAAAAGCAGAGGCAATTTCTTCCTCTGCTTCGCTCAAATCCTGTTCGGTTGTGTCGGCGGTTAGTTGTATACCAATTCCTTCAGCACGATCTCTTCCGCCATCGCGGTCAGATTGTTCTGGTGTGCCACCCATGCCATCTGTTCGGTTTCCTTGTTCGGAGCCGGATACTTCTCGTTCAGGCTCTCGATCAGTTCTTCCATCCGGTTCTCCGCCTGCTCGTCGATCTGCGCCAGATGCTGATTCAGCCTGCCGCTCATCAGCATACTCTGATACCAGTTCTTCTTGTTCTCCTTCAGATAAGTCCTGCGCAGCATCCCGTACTTCCCAATGCTCATCGGCTTGTCCTGTACGGTCAGGTTCGGAAACAGGTAGTCCCCCTTGCGGTGATAAGTCAGTTCCATACGGTTTTCCTCCTTCGGTGATGTTTGTTTCGGTTTCGCGCTTTAATGTGCTAAAGTCCGTACTGGTATTATACAAGCTGTCGGCAGTTTTTGCAAGATGTTCTGTAACTTCTTTTCGGTAAATTTTCTGCATTTCCCGTCCAATGTCACGGAGAACCGCTTCACACTGTTCCGAAACAGCATTGCCCAGGAAGGTCAAGACCGGAAGCTGGTTGAAATCCACGATACGGATAAAATCCTCATCGTCCAGAACTTCCAGCGGTTCCTGTCCGCAGCGTCGGGAAAGGGTGTAGAAAATACTGTTGGTCATCAACTCCCGGAAACGGACACGAAGGTTATCTTCGTCCAGTCCCTCCAGAAATGTGTCTGCCACCTCATATTCCAGACCATCCATCGCTTCTTCCAGATTCTCAGCGGTCAACTGCTGTGCCAGTTCCATCAGCGCAGCATTCATGCTGTCCGTCTGCGTCAGTGCATAGGTATCTGCCAGATGGTCGAGGATCATCTGCTGGTGTTCCGAATAATCAATGCGCCATAGGATCGGCGTTTTGCCGCCCTGCACCAGATGCGTGTCCGCAATGTCGAACACATAACGCAGCTTTGCCCGCGGGCTGGCATCGTCCAGAAGTGCAATGCCCTTTGCGCCACGGTTTACCCAGCGGTTCATTTTCTTGTTCCAGACTTCCAGCTCTGCACAGGCAGTCGCATCAGGACGCTGGGCATGAATCAGCAGAGTGTCTTTGAACGAATAGCGGTACAGCCATGCCGCCACATCCAGATAGTTCATCCAGTCTTTCGGAGAATTGCTTACCCACCGTGCATTCTGCTGGGCAAGTTCCCGAATATCATTAAATTTTGCCAACCGTTCCCTCCTTACTTCTTAGCTGGTGTTTTCGGAAATTCAAGACTGTACTGCGCCCTGCCATTTTCTACCCGCATCACAAGGTCTGCGTCAAAGGTCTTGTTCTTTTTGGCAGAGTAGAAGTCTTTTACATGGGTGCGTCCTTTCTTCAAAAGGTCAGTTGCCATTTTCTTCGTGAGCGTCTTTTTCATGCCGGAAAGGTATTTACTTTCTTTCCAGAGGGCAAATTTGCAGTCGCGGTCAGAACAGTAAAAGTTCTGTCTGCCCTCACAGACGGTTTTGCCGCATACCGGGCAGTCCCCGATAGATACCTTATTATAAGTAGTCGATTCCTGTACGGTCGGAATCTGCCGGAGGTCTGCCAACATCTTATCCAAAAGTCCGTTGATTCCCTGCATGAAGTTGGCGGGCTTTATTTCGCCCTGTTCCATCCGCAGCAGTTCATTTTCCCACTCAGCGGTCATGCTTGCCGATTTCAGGTAATCCGGGATATTTGCGATTGCCGTGACCCCCTCTGCACTGGGAAGAATCTGCTTGCCTTTGCGTTCCACATAGCCGAAAGATACCAGCTTTTCCAGAATCGCTGCACGGGTCGCAGGCGTTCCCAGTCCTTTCTTTTCCGTGTCTTTTTCAAACTCCTTGTTGCCTGCGGTTTCCATTGCAGAAAGCAGGGTATCTTCGGTAAATGCCTTCGGCGGAGATGTAAAGCCCTGCTTTTTCTCCGCACTCACCACAGGAATCACCGCGCCCTGTTCCAGTTTCTTAGGGAATGCCACATCCTTGCTTTTTTCCTGTTCTGCAAACGGAACAGGCATTGCGGTATGTCCCGCCTGCAAAATATTTTTGTATTTTGCAGTGAACTTCCTGTCCTGACAGCATACTGTTACCAGAACATCCTCATAGATGTATGGCGGCTGTACTGCCTGCTGCATCTTCCAGACGATGAGGGCAAAGATTTTTTCTTTGTCCCCGGACAGGTTGTTTAGCTCACGCTTGCAGCTTTCCAGCGTCGGCAGAATCGCATGGTGATCAGTGACTTTCTTGTTATTGACTACCTGTTCCACTTTGCCAACCTCGCCGCTATAATGGTTGAGCAAATCTGTCATGGTCTGCTGCATATCTTCCGTGATGTACTGGCTGTCCGTTCGCGGGTATGTCACCAGCTTTTCTTCGTACAATTCCTGTACGATCTTCAATGTCTGGCTGGCGGTAAAACCATAATAGCGGTTGGCCTCTCGCTGCAAAGTCGTTAAGTCGTACAGCTTCGGGGCTGACTGTTCTTTCCACTTGCGCTCGATGCTGCCGACCACGGCACACTGTCCATCACAAGCTGCCTGCACGGTATCCGCATTCTGCTCCTGCACCATCCGTTCCGATTCTGCCACGATGCCATTTCCCGTGATTTCCACCTTGTAGTACGGTTCTTTCACAAAGTTCTGGATTTTGTTCTGCCGTTCCGTCAGCATTGCCAGTGTTGGAGTCTGCACCCGTCCAATGGTCTGCCGCCTGCCGTATTTCTTGGTAAAGGCCCGTGTGCCGTTCATGCCGATCAGCCAGTCTGCCTTTGCCCTGCACTCCGAAGCGGCAAACAGGTTGTCATATTCTGTGCCATCCTTTAAGGAATCAAAGCCCTGCTGGATAGCGGTATCTTCCATGCTGCTAATCCACAACCGTTTGACCGGGAGTTTGCTTCCTGCCAGACCATACACACGGCGAAAGATCGCTTCGCCCTCACGCCCTGCATCGCAGGCATTTACCACATAATCGAAATCTTTGATTCGGAGGAGCTTCCGCAGAATATTGAAATGTGCTTTCTTATCTTCCGAAACCAGCAGCTTCCATTCTTCCGGGAGAATCGGAAGATCATCGAACCGCCAGCTTTTATAGCGTTCATCATAATACTCCGGGGCTGCATACTCTGCCAGATGCCCCAGACACCAGCTCACCACGCAATCCCCACCCTCCAGATACCCGTCCTCATGTTTGTATGCACCGATCACTTTCGAGATGGAACGTGCTACACTCGGCTTTTCTGCTATCACAAGATATTTCATGTATCCTCCTGCTTGTTTGAAAAAAGCAGGGACAGTCCGAATCAGACCATCCCTACACCACTAGATTATACGGGTTTTCTATTATTCTTCGGTTTCTGCGTCCTGCTCATCCTCGTTCTTTGTCGGCAGAGCTTCATATTCCAGATTTTCTTTCGATACTTCCGGCTCACTCTGCTTCGGCTTATAGATGTAGAAATAGAAGAATGCGCCTGCACCGCCCACACCCAGAACAAATACGATTGCCAGAATCTTGGTCAGCTTTCCATCGTCCTGTTCCGGCTCTTCGATCTCGACATCCGGTTCCGGCTCAGGTTTGGTTTCCGGCAACACGACTGCCGGCTCCTCTTCTTCCTTGCCGTTGCGTTCCTCATCGGTCAGAAACTCCTGCAAATCGTACTCGTCGATCATGGAGAGCATATACACATTCTCGCTGTTCCTTGTCCGGTCGATCACCAGAAAAAAGGTGTTGCCGCCCTTGGTCTTGACCGTGAAGAACTCTTTACTGGAATCGTCCGTGATGTTATCTTCCACCTCGCCGTTGCCCGCAATGGTGAACGGAATCTTCTCTTCCTCGGTGGGTTCCTCTTCCTCAATGACCTGCACAGTCTCTTCCTTGACTTCCGGCTCCACATAGGCAAATGCCGGAGTGGAAAAGCCGACTGCCATCAGCAGGGTCAGCACTACACTGGGAATCACAACACCCAGCTTTTTAAGCATCTTTCGCAATCACATCCTCCATTTCTGCTTCTTCCGAAGTCTTGTTCTCGTGGTTTACGGTTGTCTGGAGCGTCACATTCCCCGCCTGGATATTTTCCAGCAGTGCCAGCAGGTCACGCCCACCCAGCTTTGTGCTGCGGATAGCCCGAACGATCTCATTGTCCTCTTCTTTTTTCTGTGCCGCCCGGACATTTCTCAGATACTCTTCCAGTTCCGCGATCTTGCTTTCGGTTTTCTCTGCATCATTCAAAAACTTCTTCAGCTTTTTGCTCATCTAGCTTTTCTCCTTTCCTTTACTTGATTCTGCCAAAACCAAGGAAGTGGTTCTGCCAGTAGGTCGAATTGATGCTGGTATAAGAAATCGGATCACCGCAGTGGATCATCATTCCGTTGCCGACATAGATGCCAACGTGCGACGCGCCGACAGTATTATAGGTTTTTTCAAAGAAGATCAAATCACCCGGCTGTGCATTTGCAGGAGAAACATAGCTGCACTTGCCACGCAGTCCGTTTGCCGTCGTGCGTCCGACATTCAAGCCATTGCCACAGTTATTGATGACCCAGCAGACAAAGCCGGAGCAGTCAAAACTGGTGCTGGGCGAACTGCCGCCCCACACATACGGCATACCCAGATACTTTTCGGCTTCTGCAATCATCCTTGCAAACTTTTCATCCGACAGGGCTTCTTCTGGAATATCGTACTGGAATCCTCCGCTGGAGCTTCCACCTGTTCCCCCAGAGCCACCTGTGCCAATACTTCCCGTTGTGCCGCCGCTGTATGTAGGGGAGCCTGCACCGAACAGTTCCGGGCGATTGCCATAGGTCAGATTGTAGGCATCATACCGCCCGGTCTGCTTCCGATTCATGTTCTTTCTGGCAATGGTGTCAAAGCCCTTATTTTTCAGCAGGACGTTGAGGATTTTGTACTCATACTCCACTTTTTCCTGATAGGTATAGGTTTCCATGCTGACGTTTCCAAAAGCGTCAATCGTTGGCCGAATCCCTACTCTGGTTTCCATGCGTGTGCGAATCTCTATCGTTTCCCAAACTTTCAGGAGATACTGCTGCTCAAACAGCGACTTGATGACGGTTTTCACCTGTCCCCTGGTGAACTGCTCATATACGGCAGTCAGATGAGAAATCAGCTGATAGGGGTCATGCCCAATTTCATCCAACTGGTAACGGTATTCGTCATAGCCGGGATGTGTGGACTCCATCTGCCGTATCTGCTCATCCAGCTTTCGTTCCAGTTCCAGATAATCTTCTTCCGCACCTTTCATATCAGCGTTCTTACTGGGATATGTCGTTCCGATAAAGGTACTGCCCGTTCCCTGAATCGCTGCTGAACAGCTTGAGAATGCGCCCATAATCAGCATGAGCATCAGCGCTGCAATGCCAAGTACCGCCCAGAGGGTCTTGTTCTGCACAACGACCTCCTGCACCGCCGCCTTTGCTTTTTCTGCAAGCGTGTTTGCTGCCGTTGCCGCCTGCTTGCTGGCAGCGTTTCCGGCTTTCTGGCCCCGCTTGGCTGCTGCATAGGCATCCTTATACTGCTTTTTCTGGTAAAACTTTGAGCCGACTGTCTTTGTTGCTTCACCTCCTGCGGCAGTCGGTGGCGGCTGGGGTGGTTTCTTTTTCATGGGCGTTTCTGCCGCTTCTTCGGTTATACCGCCCTCATTCTCCGAAAATTTCAGACGGCTGGATTTTTTCTCAGCTCTTGCGGATTTTTCTCTGGTCTTTTTCCGGCCTTTGGAGAAGCGGTACAGTCCTTCCAGCGTTTCTTCGCTCTTGTGCGCCGACTCCACGCCGGAGTTTTCCTTTTCGACCTGATGTACCTTGTTGTGGGCAAAACCAGTGGCGGTATCCACTCCTTTCTTCGCCACTTTCTTAATGCCCAGCCCCGCGCCACGGACAATGCCGCCCTGCTGCTCATCATCAAAGGATAAGCGGCCCTTTTTCTTCGGTGCAGGCTCTGTATCCTCGTCCACTGGCGGAACATCTTTTTCTTTCGGTTTTCCATCCTCCTGATGGGCTTTATAATACTCTGTACTCTGCTTGGCGGTGCTGCGCCGGGGTTTTTCCTCCTCTCCATCCTCGGCATCCATGCACACATCCTTTTCCACAACAGGGGTTTCTTCTGCACTTTCCGCAACGTCTTTTTCCGAATCTTCCTGCTTCGGTGGTTCTTCTGCAACTGCGGACTTGGTTTCCCCGGTGCGGAGATTCTCTTCCACCAGACCATCTTTGGTCATTTTCTGGACGATTTTATCTCTGCCCCGGAATCGCTTGTCTGCCATCGGATTCACCTCCCGTCCAGCAGGAAACTCATGCAATCAGAGTTGCGTGAGTCTCCCACTTATCGAGAATCCGCTCCAGCTCCCTGGCAAAAGCGATCAGCCGGGAATTGACCTCCGTGCGGTCGATGTAGCCCCGTTCTTCCATGTGGAATCCATGGGTCAGTTCATCTGCCAGTGCGCCGACTGCGTAAAAGTCCTCCAGCACCGTATGCACCACCGATTCCTCATCGTGGAAGTTCAGCATTTCCACTTCCTGATAAGGCGGGCTGGAATCGCCATCGTATTTTGCTGCCTCAGCGCGGTCATGCAACTTCAGGATCATCTGGCTCAGTTTTTTCTCTTTCATCATGCGTCTTTCTTCTCCCTATATTTTGCAATTTCATTCGGTTTCGTGGTCATAAGACCATAGAGTTTCAGCGAAGTATCAAACTTATCCTTGAACGGGATAATGGTGTTGCCGTAGAACAGCAGCCCCTCGCCCTCGTTGCTGTTCGTCACATAGGAAAGCTGGAACGGCGAAATGTTGAGCTGCTTTGCAAGAATCTGTCTATCGCCGGATGCCTGATTCAGCATATAAATGAAATCGCTATTCTCAAAGATATTCTCGATTTCCCGGCTTGCCAGCAGGTCTTTAATGTTCTGCGTAATACCCGTGGGGATGCCGCCCCATTTTCGGAAACGCTTCCAGCTTTCAACACTGTATGCAGCAGTCTGCTCTTCCTTTAAGAGCAAGTGGAACTCATCAATGTAGTATCGTGTGTTTTTCTTTGCATTGCGGTTGATAGTGACACGATTCCACACCTGATCCTGCACGATGAGCATACCCAGCTTTTTGAGCTGCTTGCCCAATTCTTTGATGTCAAAGCAGATAAGGCGGTTATCCAGCTCCACATTCGTCTGGTGGTTGAACACCCGCAGCGAACCATTGACGTAGATTTCCAATGCCGTGGCGATACGCTGCGCCTGCCGTTCTTTCTGCTCCCGCAGGCAGTCATATAAATCACCGAGAATCGGCATATTTTCCGGCTTCGGGTCATTCAGATATTTCTGATAGACCAGCGGCAGGCATCGGTCAATGACGGATTTTTCTTCCGGCTCCATGCCGTCCCGTGCACCCATGATAAGTTCACACAGGGAAAGGATGAAGTCCGACTTCATGCCCAGCGGGTTATCATCGTCCGCATAGTTCAGGTTAATGTCCATCGGGTTGATGTAGTCCCGGCTGGTGGATGAGATATGAATGACCTGCCCGCCCAGTGCTTCGACCAGCGGATAATACTCGCCTTCCGGGTCTGCGATGATAATATCGTCCGTTGTCGTGAAGAACACGTTTGTCATTTCACGCTTTGCGCTGAACGATTTACCAGAACCAGGCGTACCCAAAATCAGACCGTTCGGATTTTTGAGCTGTTTGCGGTCTGCCATAATCATGTTGTTAGACACTGCATTCAGACCGTAATAGAGGGAATCGCCCTCCATGAAAAGTTCCTGCGTGGTGAACGGCACGAAAATGGCGGTGGAAATTGTAGTCAATGCCCGCTTGATGGGGACAAGGTTATTGGCCAGCGGCAGGCTGCTCATAAGTCCCTGCTCCTGCATATAGTCCAGTCGATTCAAGGTGCAGTTGAACTTCTGAGCGATACCAGCCGTCTGAAATACCGCACTGTCCAAATCCTGTTTGGTTTTCGCAGCATTGAGGAACAGCACCGTAATAAGGAACATACGCTCATTGCGGCTCTGCAAATCATCCAGAATCTTTTTGGCCTCGCCGCCATAAGTTGCAAGGTCACTCGGAATAATTTCCATATCATAACCGGAACGCACCGCCTTTTTCTGTTCCTCGATCTTCATGCGGTCAAGGTCTGTGATCTTGCCCTTGATGAGCTTGATTGCCTTGAGCTGGTCTACCGACTGCACATGGATACTGACTACCAGATTCTTGTCCATGTCCAGAAACTCTGCCAGCACCTTATCCGTCAGTTCCGGGGCAAGGATGTTCAGATAGGATACTGCGCCGATGGTATCTCCCATCTGGAAGTCCTTGCCGCTCTTGAACAGGAAACTGGTCGGAGCAATGAAATCCTTGGTGGTCATGCCGCTTTGCAGGATGCGGTCATAGCTGAACTCAAACTTTCGTTCTTCCTCCTGATGGAACATCTCATACATGATCTGTAAGCGTTCCACACCATTCAGCGGATATGCTTTCACGCCCAGCACCTTGAAATTGTTGAGAATATCGGTTTCGATGCGTTCCAGCCGGGGCTTTGCTTCTTTCACGCTTTTGGCTTCAATGCTGAACGTGATGTACTTTGTCCGAACCAGACCGTTGTTGCCTTTGGCAAGCTGCTGTTTCAGCATCTGCGCATATTCCATGCGCACATCATCGAACTGGTCATGCTGTGGCTCGATCTGAATGACCTTGTTGTATTCGCTCATATCGCTTTTGTGGTTGATGAACGAAAGCTGAAAACGGATGCTGGAATCGAAGTAGTTGAGGAAATCACACCAGCTTTCAAAAATGGTGTTCTTATCTTCGTTTTGTGCGAGCTGATAATTGATGTCATAGAAGCGGACGGTTTTGGAATACAGATGTTCCTCCACCCGGCAGATGCCGTCCCGCCCCATTTCCAGATACGGAATCGACCGCTGCACCGTCAGGTGATGCTCTTTCTTCTTTTTCGCTTCTGCCTTTGCAGACGGCTTGAAGAATTTCTGGAAGATGCTGCCGAATAGCGGCTTCTTATCCTTTTCTTTTCCCAATAATGCCTCCCTTCTTCACTTTTGGTGTTACAGGTTTTTCCGGCTCATATTCGTACAGATTTTCAATCTCGTAGCGGCGAACTGCTGGACGCTTGAAACGGACGTTGATGAAATTCGTCAGGATGGTTTCAAGGTGCATCCCGTTTTTCTCGAACAGTGCAAAGAAAAACTCCGGCAGCATCAGCAGCACCATGCCAGCCGCCGCGTTGCTTGTACCAAGCGTTCCCCGCGTAAGAAAGTAGAACGGAACACCGATGGATGCCGCAAAGCCCATACAGATGAGCTGCCGCTTTGTCAGGTTGAGAAAGACCTTGTTTTTGACTTTGGACAGGTCTTTCGGGATCGTCACATAAGCCATTCTTCACCATGACAGCCAGACACGCCGCCGGGATACGGCTTTCGTCTGCTGTCTTTCCTTTCCTCGGATTTTCCCGGTTTTAGTGACTGCCGAAGATCTGTTTGGACAGACTTCCCGTTTTCATCAGGCTGAAACACAGAATCACGGTATACGCTGCAACGCCGATCAACGCGGAGTGCATATTACTGGAAATCCGCACCGAAGAAATCAGTGCTGCGTAAATCGCCACACAGACCATCATCAGGAATGCCTGAAATGCAAGGGCGAACAGTCCTCTGAAATAATTGGTTCCTACATGACCCCATTCGCGGTTGCTCATCGTTGCGAACGGGATCGGGGCAAGCGATGTATAGAGATAAATCTCTATCATACGCCCATAAACAATGACAGTTATCACCACCGACATAATTTTCATGCAGAAGCTGACAAGGAAGGTTTCAAGAGCCAGCACCACCAGTTCACCGATCTCCATGGTTGCCATCGCCGCCTGCATCTGCATGGACAGCGAACTAACATCAATGGCAGTCTCGCCGTTGATGATACCGGAAGCCGAATTGACTACCGATTGTCCAACGTCAAAGACTGCCATTGTAATTGTGAACGTATTGCTGACCAGATAGATTGCGACCCATGCCTTGACAAAATACTTGAAGAACATCCATGTATCTACATCATGCAGGTTGTTTCGCTCGGTCAGCATCGAGATCAGCTCATAGCAGAGTACCAGAGTGATGATGATTCCGGCAATCGGAACCACCACCGACTCTGATAAGTTCTGAATCATACTGAAAACGCTGCTGTTCCAGTTTTGTGGAGTGCGTCCAACCTGAGCCGCGATCTCACTTGTCTTTTCATTGACATCCGTGAACATCGTACTCATGTTGGACTCCACCATTCCTGTCAGAAGTTCCCGCATCCATTTTTCGATGGCTGCAAAGATATTATCGAACAATGGCGGGAGTACCTCCTATCGCGGGTGCTTAGCCGAACAGACCAGAGAGCAGAGGGATCAGCTGCGTACCGATGAGGATCACGCCGCCACCGCTCATGAGCTGCTTCATGCCCTGGGACTTTGCACCCGGATTGTCGTTGCCATATCCTTCCATCAGATTGACAACACCCCAAACGCCAAGACCTGCGCCAATAGCCACAACGAGAGTCTGCAGAACGGTAATAGACTGATTAAAGAATTCCATATATTATTTTCGCCAGACCGCAGATTTGATGAATATTTGCGATTCCAAAAGGAAAGCGGCCTGGCACATCTTCGGTGCTGCTCGCTTCCTGCGATTCTGGCTTCTCCTTTCATTTTCAATAAAGTCAGCCTTTTGGAATCACATGATAGATGGTGGTTATTTCGTGTCGGTCATACGGATCACCTGTTCAGGGTCTGCCCGAACGGGTGGGAGGGTGTATCGCTTGCTGTTGATAAAAGCCTCCTTCCTTATCCTTGTGCCTGTTCGGTCGCATCCACTTCATAAAGGTCAAATTCTTCCGTGGTGAGCAGCCGCAGTTCGTGTTTCAGGTAGCGTTCTATGTCAAACTCGTTTTTCTTGTCGAAATCCGAAAGTTCCTTGTAACGCTTATGTTTGGTAATGTCAAACTTATCGCTCAGGAATGGTCTGACACCTCTTAACTGTAAGATGCACTTGCTGCCATCCATAACTGCAAGTTCATCCCGGCTCATCAGTTCCCTGCCGTAAAGTCAAGTGATGAATTCGCAAAAGAAAAGACCCTTCCCGTCAAAAAACGAGAAGGGTCACTATAATCAATGCTATATCGTGCGAATTTTCAATTTTTGGTTAGGCGGAAATTTCTCCAACAAAATTGTAGATGATTTTGACTTCCTGAATTTTCTGCCCATCGACCTTCTGAACCTCACCGATCATGATTTTCTTGATAAGACGGTTCAGCACAACTTCGTCCAACTCCTTGATGGCGGCATATTTGCGGATTTCCTCAATAAAGGCATGGACATCGCTTTCCTGTTCATCCGACTGGTGCAGAAGAAGATTCAGTTCGCTTAAACGCGTCTTGTTGCTGTTCTGCTCCTGTTCCATAGCATCTGTCAGTTTCAGAAAACGCTGTTCCGAGATGATGCCTTTGCTCTTGTCCGTGTAAAGATTCAGAAACACATCGTCAATTTCCTGATTCCGCTCTTCCAAACGGCGAATCTCTGCCCGAACCTCAGAAGTATCGGTGCGATACTGGTTTTCCATGCGGCGGCTCAGCCGCTGATAAAAGGCATCCGAATCTTTCATAGCCTGTGCCGCCAATTCCTGAATGTCGTTCAGAACCAGTTCATGCAGGTCACGGGCTTCGATTTTGTGGCTGGAACATACCTTGCAGCCGATTCGGTTATAGGTCTGACAGGTAAAAAATGCTTTGTCAATGGGTTCGCGTTTCTTCTTGGTGGTTCGGTCAATATCTTTTCTGCCGACTTTTTCATACCGTGCCTGCATGGATTTCCCACAGGTGGCACAGTAAATGATACCGTGGAAGATGTTGTAGTATGGGCAGTCATTGCCCGTCATAATAGTTGGACGGCGGTCGATCAGTTCTTGCACCTTCGCCCATTCTTCCGGGGAAACGATGGCTTCATGGCAGTTTTCAATAACTTCCCAATCTTCACGGGGAATGAATTTGAACGAACCGGAACGGATGCCCGTTTGGTGCGTCCTGCACACGAGATGTGCGCCCTTGTAAAACGGATTGCGGAGAATGTGGCCGATTCTTGCCGTACCCCATGTGTAGTAGTTGGCATCCAGAGCCGTATTTGCTTTCACACGGGTAATGGGGATTTTCTCTTCCAGCAGCTTCTTGGCAATTCTCATATTGCCCATCCCATCAAGGGCGTAGTCGTAGATTTTGCGGATAACGGGTGCTGCATCCGGGTCGATGATAAGATGCCCTTTGTCTTTCGGGTCGCGCATCAAACCATAGGGAGGAGTGCCGCCGCAGAACTTGCCCTGCCGGGAACGGGTCATGATGCCAGCCAGAACTTTCTTGGAAATGTCACGGCTGTACATGTCGTTCAGGATGTTCTTGAACGGGGTAATGTCCATTTCCTGCCGGGTCAGACTGTCCACACCATCCGTGATAGCAATATATCGAATATGATGTTTCGGAAAGAAAATCTCGATATAACTGCCAGCTTCGATATAGTTGCGGCCAAGCCGGGAAAGGTCTTTCGTGATAACACAGTCGATTTTCCCGGCTTCGATGTCGGCAATCATCCGCTGGAACGCCGGACGATTGAAATTGCGCCCGGTGTAGCCATCGTCCACATAGTATTCGTAGCGGAACATTCCGTTCTTTTCCGCAAAGTCCTTCAGCATCAACTTCTGGTTGCTGATGCTCATGCTCTCATTTTCGCGCCCATCTTCCAAAGAAAGGCGGCAATAGAGGGCAGTGATTTTCTGGATATTCTGTTTCTTTCTGCTCATAGTTTTTTCTCCTATTCTATGAGCAGGGACACGACACCATTATAATACCATGTCCCTGCGAGCCTTTCAACGGTCAAATTGAACTTATCCTGCTTTCTTTTCCAGCCACTCCTCAAAATGGGAGTGTGACTGACGCTCAATAAGCTGTTCAAAGGCTTCCCGCATGGACTGATTTCCAGAAAACTCACGGGAAACAATAAATTTCTTCTTCGTCTGCTGCTTCGTGGTGTGCGCAGGCGTATTGCTCATAGGCAGACCTCCATATCCTTGTAACCGAACGCCTGTAACCGTGCAGGAAAACTCTCTTTTTCTGCACACAGAGCATCCGGTGCGTTTTATACTTTTTCTTGTTCTTTTAAGGTTACATGGTTACAGAAAGCGGAAAATCCAGCAGTTGTGCGGATTTTTCGCCGTAACTGGAACGTAACCGAATCTGTAACCAGTCGTGTAACCGCTGACTGTCAGAAGGGAAAGCCCATCTGCTGAGCTTCTGCATCCGTTATTTCGGAGAAATCTTCAGCCCCGGTTTCGGGGCTGGTTACGCGCTCCCAGCCTTTCTGAACGCCGTACTTCGGGTAACGCTTGGCGGTCTTGTGCGCCTGCCAGCCTTGAATATCGCCGCGCGAAATTCCCGTGTTCATGATCTCACAGATAGCGCGGGTCTCCCACTCTGCCGGGATATTCGTGTTGCCCAGCGCTTCCGCATAAAGCTGCTTGGAACACACCCGGTCACCCGTGTAGTCCTCCAGAAAGGCGTAGATCA
>OLSF01001397.1_pt1 | contig 21811 bp, 17 predicted proteins | sample 1672301 | NCBI WGS metagenome assembly OLSF01 (sample SAMEA3136669, study PRJEB25190) | human gut metagenome | biome: human gut; feature: human-associated habitat; material: faeces | place: Austria | collected 2013
AAGCAGATGGCGTGCAAAGTCGCCAGACGCTCTTTGTGCGGTATTGCCTTGAATTCCCATGACAACTGCACATAAAGCTGACAGAATACTGTCCAAATGAAATTCCTAGGCAGAACCACAAAAAAATCCGGCAATTCTGTGAGAGTTCTTATGCTGATTCTTTCAAAATTTCAGAAAAAGCTTGATTTTCCGTTAGTTTTGTGGTATGATAGGAATAATGCACTACAAGCGGAAACTTTTTCATGCAGAAAAACCGCTGAAAAAGCCGGAACTTTTCCGGTAGAAAGGAACGAACATGGCGAAAAAGCAATCTTATGATAATGAAAGTATCACGATGCTCAAAGGACCAGACAAGGTACGAAAACGCCCCGGTGTCATTTTTGGCTCTGACGGACTGGACGGCTGTGCCCACTCGGTTTTTGAGATCATTTCCAACTCTATCGATGAAGCACGTGCCGGATACGGCAGCAAGATCGTCGTGACACGCTATCAGGACAATTCCATTGAAGTGGAAGACTTCGGCAGAGGCTGTCCGGTAGATTTCAATAAAAACGAGAACCGCTATAACTGGGAACTGGTCTACTGTGAACTCTATGCAGGCGGTAAATACAACTCCAATGATGACAACTACGCGTATTCTCTGGGACTGAACGGTCTGGGACTTTGTGCCACACAGTTCGCTTCCTCTTACATGGACGTAGAGATCATTCGTGACGGCTTTCAGTACAACCTGCATTTCGAAAAGGGTGTCAATGTAGGCGGACTGCAAAAGAAGCCGACCAAGAAGAAGCAGACTGGCACACGAACTCACTGGCTGCCGGATCTGGATGTTTTTACAGAGATCGAAATACCAGATGATTATTTCTGTGACACTCTGCGGCGGCAGGCAGTTGTCAACCCGAACCTGTTGTTCCTCTACCGAAAAGAAGAAGCTGACGGCACTTTTACCGAACGGCAGTATCTCTACGAAAATGGTATTGCAGACTATGTGCGGGAAATCGCCGGAGAAAACACACTGACTTCCGTACAGAACTGGAGCTGCCAGCGAGAGGGCCGTGACCGTGAGGATAAGCCGACCTATAAGGTGAAGCTGAATGTGGCTCTGACCTTTTCCAATCATGTACAGCGACTGGAATACTATCACAATTCCAGCTGGCTGGAACACGGCGGCTCGCCGGATAAAGCTGTGCGGCAGGCACTGGTATCCCAGATCGATACCTATCTGCGGCAGAATAACAAATACCTGAAAAGTGAAGCCAAACTGAAATTTGAGGACGTGGAATCCAGCCTGGTGCTGATTTCTTCCAGCTTTTCCACAGAAACCAGCTATGAGAACCAAACCAAAAAGGCGATCACCAACAAATTTATCTACGAAGCCATGACGGAATTCCTCAAGCATCAGCTGGAGATCTACTTTATTGAAAATCCGGACGAAGCAGAAAAAATCGCAGCACAGGTGCTGATCAACAAACGCAGCCGTGAAAATGCCGAAAAGACCCGTCTAAACCTCAAGAAAAAGCTGACCGGCAGCATTGACGTCACCAACATGATCCCGAAATTTGTAGACTGCCGGAGCAAAGATCTGTCCCGTCGGGAATTGTACATCGTAGAGGGTGACTCTGCATTGGGTTCCGTAAAAATGGCACGAGATGCAGAATTTCAGGCAGTCATTCCGGTTCGTGGCAAAATCCTGAACTGCCTGAAAGCAGACTACAACAAGATCTTCAAAAACGAGATCATTACCGATATTGTCAAGCTGCTGGGCTGCGGGGTAGAAGTTACTACCAAGGCAAACAAGGATATTTCCTCTTTCCATCTGGAAGGTCTTCGTTGGAATAAAATTGTCATCTGTACCGATGCCGATGTAGACGGTTTCCAGATTCGAACACTGATTCTCACTATGCTGTATCGTCTGACACCGACACTGATCGACAAAGGCTATGTGTATATCGCAGAATCTCCGCTGTTTGAAATCACAACCAAAAAGCGGACATACTTTGCCTATACCGAAAAGGAAAAAACAGAGATTCTGGCAACACTGGAAGGGGAGAAGTACACCCTCCAGCGTTCAAAAGGTCTGGGCGAGAACGAAGCAGACATGATGGCTCTGACAACCATGAATCCGGAAACCCGCCGGCTGATTCAGGTGACTGCGGCAGGCATCGAAGAAACGGCAAAGATGTTCGACATTCTGCTGGGAGATGACCTGCAAGGTCGAAAAGACTTCATTGCAGAATACGGCAGCGAGTATCTAGAACTGGCGGACATTTCATAAAAGCGAGGGCAAAAATGGCACGAAAAAAGCAAGCTGAAAAACCAAAGAAAAATGCAATTCCCAATGCCTATATTGCCGGTGCCGGCATTGTGGAAGAAGAAAAAATTACAGATACACTGGAAAAAAACTATATGCCCTACGCCATGAGCGTTATCATTTCTCGTGCACTGCCGGAGATCGACGGCTTCAAGCCTTCTCACCGGAAACTGCTGTACACCATGTATAAAATGGGACTGCTCACCGGCGGGCTGACCAAATCAGCAAACGTTGTAGGGCAGACCATGCGGCTGAATCCCCACGGTGACAGTGCCATCTATGAAACCATGGTGCGTCTGGCAAGAGGCAACGAGGCACTGCTGCACCCCTACGTGCAATCCAAGGGAAACTTCGGTAAGGCATATTCAAAAGATATGGCATACGCCGCCTCCCGTTATACGGAAGTCAAACTGGAACCGATTTGTAACGAACTGTTTCGGGATATTGACAAAGACACAGTAGACTTTGTTCCGAACTACGACAATACCATGCAGGAGCCGACACTGTTTCCGGCAACATTTCCCACCGTACTGGTCAATGCCAATGTAGGTATTGCCGTTTCCATGGCAAGCAGCGTCTGCCCGTTCAATCTGGCAGAAGTCTGTGAAACAACCATTGCCGTGCTGAAAAATCCGGAGCATGATATTCTGTCTACACTGAAAGGACCGGATTTTCCCGGCGGCGGCTTTCTGTTCTACAATGAAACAGAACTGCAAAAAATTTATGATACCGGTCGCGGCAGTGTAACTGTCCGTGCAAAATGGAACTACAACAAACAGGACAACTGTCTGGAAGTCACAGAGATCCCGTACAGCACCACCATTGAAGCAATCAAGGACAAGATCGTGGACTGCATCAAACAGGGCAAACTACGGGAAGTTTCTTACGTCCGCGACGAAACCGACATTGACGGCTTGAAGATCGCCATTGACTTAAAGCGTGGCTCTGATCCGGAAAAGGTCATGCAGAAGCTGTTCCGCATGACACCGCTACAAGACAACTACTCCTGCAACTTCAATATTCTGGTCGGCGGAGCACCCCGCGTTATGGGCGTGCGAGAAATTCTGGAGGAATGGTCCGCATTCCGTCTGGAATGTGTCCGCCGCCGTCTGGTATTCGATCTCCAGAAAAAACAGGAAAAACTGCATCTGCTCCTTGGTCTGGAAAAAATCCTGCTGGACATTGATAAGGCAATTCGCATCGTGCGGGAAACCGTCGAAGAAGCGGATGTTGTACCAAATCTGATGATCGGCTTCGGCATTGATGAGATTCAGGCGGAATATGTGGCGGAGATCAAACTGCGGCACTTGAATCGGGAGTACATTCTGAAACGCACGCAGGAGATCGACCAGTTGAAACAGGAAATTGCCGAACTGGAAGAAACCATTGCGGATCCGAAAAAGATGAAGAAAATCATCATTGCAGAGTTGAAAGAAACCGCAAAAAAATACGGACAGCCCCGAAAAACACTGTTCTATTATGCGTCTGACATCGAGGAAGAACCAGACGAAGAAGATATTCCCGATTATCCGGTACACCTGTTTCTGTCGCAGAGTGGTTACTTCAAAAAGATCACACCAGCTTCTCTCCGCATGAGCAGCGAACAGAAGTTGAAAGAGGAAGACCAGATCGTCTGTCATCTGGAAACCACCAACTGCATCGAACTGCTGTTTTTCACCAACCAACAGCAGGTTTACAAAACCAGAGCCAGCGACTTTACGGAAACCAAAGCCAGCGTCATGGGCGATTACATTCCAGCAAAACTGGGATTTGCTGACGGGGAATTCGTGGTGCAAATGATTGCCACCGCAGATTACCAAGGTGATTTGCTCTTTGTATTTGCCAACGGAAAGGCGGCCCGTGTACCGATGTCTGTCTACGCAACGAAAACCAACCGTAAGAAGCTGCAAAAGGCTTACAGCGACCGTTCACCACTGGTACAAATTCTGCAAATTCCAAGCGGCGAGGAATCCTGCTCTGTCTTTTTCCGTACAGACGGCAATCGGGCAGTGCTGGCAGATACTGCACTGATTTCCGCAAAGTCCACCCGTGATACACAGGGCGTACAGGTAGTCACATTGAAAGCAAAACACCTTATCTGCGAAGCACGTGTGCTGAACGAAGAAGAATGTATTGCACTGAAAAAATATCGTGTAAAAACCATTCCGGCAACTGGTGGCATGGCGAAAGATCTGCCGGAAAGCGGACAGCTTTCGCTTTTGTAAATATTGTTAAACAAATCCAAACAAAAAAGCCACTCCAAAATCGGAGTGGCTTTCGTTGTCATAAATATTTGCAGAGGCTTACTGTTCCGGCAACGTGTTGATGATATGCACCAAGAACCGCAGCAGGCAAATTGCATCATTGCTGTCCGTCTGTCCATCAGCGTTGCAGTCAGCATTGCCCTTTGCCTGTACATTCAGTTCTACCTGACCAGCAGTTGCCTTGTTCAGCAGCACCGCATCAGTAATATCCACTCTGCCATCCAGCGTAACATCGCCATACAAAACTGCGGACGGGTTTACCTGTTCAGAAGAAGTTGCAGCAGAGGTAGTTTCTGTTGCAGTCGTGGTTGTTTCTTCCGAGGACACAGCAGTGGTGTTGCTGCTTTCCGTCGAAGCAGCGGTACTCTCTGTAGTCAATGCTGTTTCTTCTGTAGAAGCAGTGGTTTCAGAAACAGTTTCCGAAGTGGATTCTGTCATCGTTGTTTCTGTTGTTGTGGTTGTTTCTGCCGGCGTTGTAGTCGTTTCGTCCGGTTTGTCATAATTGTATTCATACACCAATGTCACTGTATTAAATGTAGTAGAGATATCTTCGCCGTTTTTGGAATCGTTTTCAGAAGAAGCCCACCAGTTCTGTAATTCTGCACTTTCATCATTGCAGGAACCAGTAATATCTTCACTCTTGCCGTCACCCAAAAGAATGGTAAACTGATCATCAAAAGGAACTGTTATATCACTTGTGCCCAGACGGTATTGGAAAGACTTGTTTCCCCAAACGCCAGCAGAGGAGGAACCCTTTTTCACGACTTCGTTAAAGCAGAGAGCTCCGCCGCCGACAGCCCACGAAGATCCGGCATTCGAAGATACAGTAGCGTTCACAATAATTTCTTTCAGGTGTTCCTTGTCACCCAGCGGAATCATCGGATTGCCTGCGGTATTTGTCGACAAATCGCTGATATTGTAAGTGGTCTTTTTGATTTCAATATTCGGTTTTTCCGGAATTGTCACATTGGTCTTTTCGTCAGAAATCACCACTTGAGCCACAGACAACGGCGGCAGTTCTACAGTTACCTGATTGCCGGAAACATCATTCTGCACATCCAGAATCTGAATATCACTGCTGTCCTGTGTGATAGCATAGACAACAGCACTCTGATAGTCAGTGTCTGTGCCTTCCAGAGAAATAACCGCTTTTTCTGTATTTTCCTTATCCTTGTTGGAAATCACTGTAGTCACTTCACTGTCATCAGAGCCATCAATTGCCGCAAAGATTGCCGCCTTAGACAGGTCAGCAGAGGAGGACTCCACAAGGGTATCCCCGAATGCACCGCCATTGCCGTCATAGTTAGTGTAAAGGTTGATCGCACTGGTCACATACGGACAAAGAGAAAGCGTTCCCCAATAGGTTGCCAGATATACGCCCTGATCGGCAAAAGCCCCCAACGCTTCAGTTTCTGCAATGGCAGAAATTACAGATTTTCCAGTTGTAGATTCCTTGCTGATGTTTGCCAGATTGTACTCCGTCAGTGCCAGCTTGGTACCCGGATAGTATTTGTCAATAGACTCCTGCATTCTGGTGAGGAACGGGAACGAACCCCCAAACCACTGTGTCAGCCAGCTGTTTTCCTTGTAATTCGGATCGTACAGGCTTCTCGCCGCCTGCAAAATGCCGTCATCTGTTTCGCAGTCCTGTGCATAGTAGTGAACATCAACCACATCTAACAGTCGTTTACCGTTTTCCTGCTCTGCATCTGCCATTTGTTTCAGGTAGTAATCCATATACCACGAATACTGTCCTTTGACAGCTTCCCAATCCGGATCCTTAAAGTTGTCGCCGCTTCCTGCCTGTACGCAGGGGAGAATGCCCCAGAATGCCGGACCGTAAATTTCTGCGTTCGGATCAAGATCCTTTACCACCTTTGCCAGAGCAACCGACTTTGAGATCAGTTCGCTGTTGGAAATCTCGTCCTTGTGCAGCAGGGGGTGTGTATCATTCCAGAGTACCGGTTCATTGTCCAGATTATAGCCCTGAATACCGGTAGAAGTTGTAGAATCCCCCAGATTATTGATCAGATAATTGACATACTCGTCCATGTATACCGTGTCGTCCGTCAGATCCGGCGTGTCAGACAGTGCACCGTCTTTCTGAAATTCCACCTTATTCCAACGAGAGGACGGTGCTACTTCCGAAGCTGCCACAGTTCCATTCTTATCTGCGGAAACATAACCCGCCATTTGCAGCGTTGCCATTTTGTAGTCTACGTTGTTTTCAGCAGCTTCCTTCGACAGTCGGCGTGCCTGATATGCCGGACCGTCTGTCACATCTCCCATGTTTGTGTCAGAACTATCGTTCCAGTCCCGACCGGCATTGGAATAATTATTTTCCCAGTTGTAGCCAGTAAAACGATTGCCGCCCTGCCGCAGCGAATGCGTTGTCACTTTTTTCAAACTGGTTGAATTTCCGGCTTCGTTCACACCGTAGATATACGGACTGATTGCTTTCTTTTCACCATTCAATTTGATGTTCAACTGCATTTCATAATTTCCAGCAGCCGAAGCGGACAAAATTGCCGGCACTTGTACAGCACAGGAAAGAGCAAGAATGCTTGCCGTAATTCCCGCAAAGATGCGTTTTTTCATTTCAATTCTCCTTTTTTCAGTTGTGGCATACATCTTTCATGCCAGTTTTCTCACGAACATTTTTATTATAGCACATTCTTGCTCCATAAGCAAGCGTTTCATATAAAAAATTCTAACAGCACTGCAATTTTATTGTGCATAAATTCACTTTAAAAAACAAATTTGCAAAAAGAAAAAGCATAAAATTGTCCTTGACAAAAGAAAATTGCCGTGCTACAATGAGTCATGATGAAAAAGGCAGGAGGCGTTGTATGAAAAGAATCCAATGGAAACAAATTTTGGCACTTCTGACAACGGCAGCATTGACCATAGCTTTTGCAGGCTGCGGCACATCAAGTACGCCAACAGAAGAAAGTGCCGAATCTACTTCAACAGCAGATCAGGAACTTTCTCTGCTGGATACTTACGTGTCCAATACCGTGATTTCTACCGGCAGCAATACCGTTATCAAAAACGCAGAACATGTGACCTATCGGGCATGGTTTCCGGTAGAAGCGGCGGGGGAGTATGACTACCGGTTTTACTTTTCCAATACGGTAGATTCCACATGGGGTGACGGCAGCGAAAGTTATGTGGGCATGTCCGGCGGCAGCTACACCATTGAAAAGGCAACTGTCTATGACGGCGGCACGGAATTCGATGCCAACGTGGAACCAACAGTTTCCGCAGCCGTGACCTTTTCCGGCAGTGCCGCCAAAGAAGTCGCTCCGGACGAAACTTTCTGGAGCGATCCTGTAACGCTGAACGTACCGGAAGGGCACTATCTGCTGTGGGAATGGACAGTCAATGGAACAAATATTCCGGCAATTGCCATGTCTAACCTGACCTATGCCTATGCAGATAAAGGGGACGGAAAGGGATTCCTCTACACCAATGAAATTCCTGTGCCCCAGCTTGTGGGCTGTGACCGAAAAGTCAAGACCCGAATTGTCACGTTGGGGGACTCTGTCACACAGGGATGCCAGACTTCCGAATTCGGGTATCAGTTCTGGGCAGCCCAGCTGCTGGATCAGTTGGGCACAGAGGATTACAGCCTGTGGAATCTGGGAATCGGCTATGCCCGTGCCTCTGACTGTGCCCGGCAGGGCAACTGGCTGAATCGCGCTGTTGCCGGTGCAGATCTGATTACCGTGGCATTCGGCACCAATGACATCATCAGCGGACCTTATGGTGGCACCGGTCATGCCACACCGGAAGAAATCGAAGCAGATGTCCGGAAGATCACCAGAACTTGTACCGATGCCGGCATTCACACGATTTTGTGGAATTCTCCGCCGTTTGACATGACACCAGAATTGGATGGAATTCGAACTGCCTATAACGAAACGGTGGAGGGCATTGCCAAGGATAACGGAGCGACTTATTTTGATGTTGCCTCCCTGTTGGCAGACCCGTCAGATGCTTCAAAAACCGTTTACGGACAACACCCGAATGACGAGGGCGGCACTGTGATCACAGATGCTCTTGTCAAATTGATTCAGAAATAAGGAATTACATGAAAGGAAGAATAATATGATGAAACAAAAAATACTTGCCGTTTTAACAAGCCTTTGTATCGGCGTACTGCCCCTTGCAGCCGGTATGGCAGCTGCACCGGTTGCTGCAGAAGACTCTACAGAACCGGTACGGATTCTGGCAATGGGAGACTCCATTACAGACGGCTATATCAACGGGGACAACGGCTATCGAAAATACTTTTGCTACGAAATGCAGCAAAAAGGGTTTACCAATTTCGATATGGTAGGACCGAAAAATAACTGGTCTGATTCTGTTTCCTACACCACCTCTGCCGGCGTAACCTTCCAGTATGACCCCGCCCATGCCGGCTACAGCGGCTATGCCATTGAGAAAATCGGAAGTCGGCAGGGACTGTATGAAACCATTTTTGACACAACTTATTACAATAACAATGTCACAGGCAATATGATCGAAGCATACGATCCGGATATTGTCCTGCTGCAAATCGGCACCAATGATCTGCTGGACAACCAGAATGCCGGCATTACAGACCGTCTGGAAAAACTGGTAGACAAGTTGCTGGACAGCATAGACAGCAACAGCATGCTGTTCGTGGCATCAGTACCGGATATTGACGTATCAGTACGGCATGACTGGCTCTGGGCATATCAGTCCAGCGGCTATTCCTATGAAAACAATCCGGAAGAATTTACAGCACTGGTAGAGCAGAGCGTAGACAACTACAATGCCTCTGTCAAAGAACTGGTAGAGAAAAGGCAGGCTGCCGGAGCACGAATTCGGTTTGCAGACATCAACAGCGTCGTAGATATGAAAACGGGATTAGAGGACGGCGTACACCCCAATGAAGCCGGCTACGCCTGCATGGGAAAATACTGGTCGGAGCAGGTATCTGCTTACCTGAACGGTACAACACCCACACCGACACCTGCAACAACGACAGAAGTGACTACCGCTACTGAAACCACCACAACAACTGCAATTGAAACAACTACAATTTCTACAGAAGCAACAACAGAAACAACCGTTTCGACCACAACAGAAGCAACTACTACTTCTACAGAAACCTCTGCAACAGAATCGTCGGAAGAAACTACTACAGAAACGACAACAGCTTCGTCTTCTGTCAGCGAAAGTGACACAACCACATCAACTACAGAAACTTCTGCACAGCCGACATGGCAGAAGGGTGATGTCACACTAGATGGTACCGTCAACATCGCCGATTCCGTTCGCCTGTGCCGTTATCTGCTGGGCAGTGAAACCATTTCCCAACAGGCATATCAGTGTGCTGACGTGTACACGGATTCCATGATAAATGGTTTCGACTTGGCAGCCCTGCGGCAGATGCTGACCAATGCAGGAGGACAGAACCAGTGAGCACCATTCGCGGATTGATTTTTGATATGGACGGCGTGTTGCTGGATACGGAAAAAATCTATTTCCGATGCTGGCTGCAAAGTGCAAAGGAACTGGGGTATCCCATGTCAGAAGAAGCCGCCCTGCATGTCCGAAGCTGCTGTGCCGCCCACGCCCAGCCTTACTTCCGGCAGCTTTACGGAGAAAACTTTGACTATTTCAAAGTACGTGACCGCCGGCGGGAACTGGTTTCCCAATATATTGCAGAGCACGGCGTAGAACAGAAATCCGGCATTGCAGAGTTGCTGCAATTCTGCCGTGAATCCGGACTGCCTTATGCCATTGCCACCGCCACTTCCAAAGAACTGGCAGAACAGCGGCTGGAACTGGCTGGACTGGCTGGGCAGTTTCCACAAATTGTCGGCGGTGATCAGGTGCTTCACGGCAAGCCGGATCCGGACATCTATCTGGTGGCGGCAAAGGCTCTGCACTTGCCGCCGGAACAGTGCGTGGCAATTGAGGATTCGCCCAACGGCATTACCGCAGGGCTGTCCGCACACTGTAATGTGATTCTGGTTCCCGACCTGACATCGCCGGAAGCAGGGGACAGGGATCGCTTGTTTGGCATCGCCGAAAATTTAAAAGAAGTCATTCCGCTGCTTCAGGCAGCTGGCATAGGAGAAAAAGAACATGCGAAAAAATCCTGCATCGGAAGTCTATGACATTCCACAGTACACCTATTTTGAATTCGGAAACACCTTTACCGGCAGCTACGGCAAGCTTAGCTATAAGATCATACCGGGGGAGAACTTCACCGTGCAGATCTGGCACAGCCGTCTTTGTTCGGAACTGGCAGATATCGAGGAGGAACAGACGTATCCCATGACAGAAGACGGGTTCCACGAAATGCTGCGTTGGCTGGAAACGAAAGCACCTACCGGAAAATAACAACAAAAATCGTCCTGAAGAAAGTCTGTTTCTTCAGGACGATTTTACTTTTATGATGACGGTGACTTTTTTGTGAATCATTTATCTTTTGCATAGTATACTAATTTTATTTGATTGAGAACATATAAAATTAGGGCAATACCGCACAAAGATTGTGCGACAGATGCGTCGTCAAATTTTTCGTCAGATGAAACAAAAAGCGGAGTGAATACTGGATGTATTCACGAGCATTTTTGTGAAATATGACGGGAAATTTGCAAGCAGATGGCGTTCAAAGCCGTCAGACGGGCTTTATGCAGCGTTTTCTTAGCGTTCACACAACACACTAAAACAAAGACAACTGCCGATGACATTCCGGAAATTCCCGCAAGTAAGCGAAAATTTGATTTGGTTCATACATGATATCATACTTGGCACAAGACTCGCGGAAAATTGTCATGAGCCGTGCCTGATTGGGACTGGAGCACTCATAAGCATTCCCAAACCGACGTATGTACTGCTCTTTCATGCCGGGGAAATGCTTGTCCAACTGTGCATAAAAGAATTCCCGATCGCCTTCCCGCAGAGTAACGCCCATACCAAAACAGCAAATGCCTTTTACACCAGCATCAAAACAGTATTCCAGAATGCCGCGGAGATTTTGCTCTGTATCATTTAAAAACGGCAAAATCGGCGTGAGCCATACCACCGTTGGAATTCCATTTGCCTGCATGATCTTCAGCACTTCATACCGCCGTCTGGTGGTGCAGACATGGGGTTCCAGAATGCGACAGAGCGTTTCGTTCCACGTGGTCAACGTCATCTGCACCACACACTTTGCATTCTGCTGAATCTTTTGCAGCAGATCCAGATCTCTTAAAATGCGATCTGACTTCGTCAATACCGTTGCACCAAATCCATATTTTGCAATCAACTCCAGGCATTGCCGTGTCAGCCCCAGCTGTTCTTCGCAGTGTAAATACGGATCGCTCATGGCACCGGTTCCGATCATGCAAAGCCGCCGCTTTATCCGCAAAGCTTCCTCCAGCAACTGTGGAGCGTTTTCTTTCACTGCCACATCTTCAAAATCGCGTTCCATTTGATAGCATGCCGAACGACTGTCGCAATAGATACAGCCGTGTGTGCAACCACGATACAGATTCATACCATTTGTGGCAGATAAGATGTTTTTTGCTTGTATCCGATGCATGTTTACTTCTTTCGCAGTTCCGCAATTGCCGCATAATGCCGTACCAAAAATGTCTCCGGTGCAATACGCTCCAACAACTGCAAATGTTCTTTTTCCCATGCCGCAATTTCTTCCGGCGACAGCGAGGCTCCGATACCGCGGCAAGCTTTCATACGACCGTTCCAGCTGGTGCGGGTAAAGGGCACGTCCAATTCGCATTCCTCGTGATAGGTCAGATCAAAGTATTCCAACAATTCCGGTGCAACGGAAATCGGGTGCTTGGTTTCTCCTGCTCCACTCCATTTTGGATTATACTGCAACACCAGTTTTTCGCTGGCTTCAGCAATCTTGTCTGAATATGGCAGCCACTCCATGCAGAGCAGAAACAGTTTCCCGTGCGGCTTCAGAAGCCTTGCAAATACCGGAGACGCTTTTTGATTGTCAAAGTACCAGTAGCACTGACAGGCAGTAATGCAGTCAAACTGCTTTCCGGCAAAGTCCAGTTTCTCCGCCGGCGAAACAAGATAGGAGATTTCCATACCCGCCGAAAGCCGTTTTGCCTCTGCGATTTGATTTGGAGCAATATCGATGCCTGTCCAATGTGCCCCGAACCGGTACATATTTCGGGGCAGAACGCCCGTTCCTGTTCCGATGTCCAACACTTCCTGTCCGGCAGTGCCGCAATTTCTCTCTACTATTTTCTGATAAAATAACAGGGGATAGATGTCCCGAAACTTTCCGTAATCTTGAGAAGTCTTTCCCCAGTCGAACGCGTTGCCGCTGTCAATATTCTGCCGCTGCATAAAACGCACTCCTTTCCGCACGCTGATAAAAACAAAACCCACCTAAAGTAAAACCTTAGGTGGGTTGGTACGCCTGATGCGATTCGAACGCACGACCTTCAGAGTCGGAGTCTGACACTCTATCCAGCTGAGCTACAGGCGCATATCGGAAAAGCATCATCAGAATCGTATCTGTCTTGTCTGACGACTTGTTTATTATAGCACATTCTCAGGATAAATGCAAGAGGTTCTGCGGAAATATCCGAGATGTTCACAGAAAATTTTCAGAGAATCTGGAAACGCAGTGATCCGTTACCAGTCTGTCAGCAGCTGCCAAAGCAGTACCGCACCATTTCCGGCAGTGTCCGGCAGTGCTGCCAGCCAGAGCCACTGAGAATCCAACCGCGGCAGTTCCCAACGATACTCCTGTGCCGCAAGACAAAGTGATGCCGTCTGGTTCGGCTGTATGGTCAATTGTGCCATAGCGGCGGGAGTATGGGTCATACGGTTTTGTGAACGTGTCTGCACAGTCAGATATGCCCAGAAAAACCCGCAGAGCAATCCGTAAAGACACAGCCCTTGCAAAAGCCGCCTCCAACGGCGGCGATGAGTTTGTTTCATGTTGCTTTTATTCCTTTTTCAATTTCAAAAGTGTCTGAGCCAGAGCCTTTCCCACCAGTTCACCGGCATACTGTGCCTGTTCCAGCGTGTTTCCGTGAGTGCCGATTTCCAGCAGCAGACTGCCCGTAGTCAGATCCTGATTATAGTGCCGGTAATCAAACAGAATTGGTCTGGTCAGTCCTGCATACATGCCCTCCATATTTTCCTGTAACCGACAGGCAAAGTGATAATTCTGCATGTAGTTCGGCATGTTCATCGTACCGTCATCACACCCCGAAATAATCATCACTTGTGCAGATTCTTTACCGTTGATTTCCACAACCGGCTGTATCAGCGTGTTATCCTTTTGAATTGCGTCCCGATGAATGTCCAGCACCACCCGAATAGACGGATACTGCTGTAAAATCTGCCTGACTGTTTCAGCACTGCGGTCATAGGAACCATTGTAAGAAGGGTAGTCGTGAATGGTCGCATTGTGGATCACGCCAATGCCGGCAGCCTCCAGTTGTGCAGTAATAGCATCTCCAACCGACACCATATTATACGCCGGATCTGTTGTCCGATAGTTGAACGCCGGATCAAAATTTTGCCGCACATACGGTTCAAAAGATTCTGTCGTGTGCGTATGCATAATCAACACCTGCGGTTCGCCGCTGGTTTCGATCGTGAATGCCGGTGCTGCCGTACTCTCTGCAATCAGCGTATTGTTGGGAATACTGGTTTTGTTCTGTACCTGCCCCGCGGAAAACAAACTGAAAAACCGTGTGCCGGAATACGTGCCATAACTGGTACGTTGCACACTGGTGTCTGAACTAAGATTCCAGCTTTCCGGATATGGCTTTTCTCCGGCATCTGCGGAGGCTTTTTGCTCCGGCAGTTCTGCCGGAATTTCTGCTGCTACTGGTGCGGTTTCTTCCTCCCAGCCATAGCCGTCGGAAACCACATTCCATGAAACAGACTGTGCAGCACCCTCTTTTTCGGCATAGGCATGTGCGGCAGACTTATTTTGTGCATCATTATCTTTTTGCAGAACCGCAGCAGTCGGCAGAATCACCATTGCCGCCAGAAAGCAAGTCAGCGTCCACCGCCTTTTATGAAACCGTCTGTGCATAATGAAAGACCTCCCTATTTTTCGTCCGGCAGAATCTGCCTCATAATTTCCGCGGTACTGCAATTTCCAAATCGGTTGTAACGGTTGATGCCATATAGACACGCTGGATTTCTGGTAATGAAGTTCGGCTTTTCCAGACAAGTCAGCGTAATCTGAAAGCCCAGTTCTTCCAGCACCGGTTTACTCTCCGGACAGACAAATCCATAGGGATAGGCAAACACTGTAGGCTGTATGTGTAGATTTTCCTGAAATTCCGTTTGCAGCATGGAAAGATCTGTATACAGTGCTTCGTGATAGGCTTCCTCCGTTTCCTGTTCCATTTTGGCACAGCCCCTGCGGGTGCCGTTTTCATGCATGTCATAGGTGTGACTTCCGAGAGTGATCCGTCCGGAATCTTCTAACTGCTGCATATCTTCCCACGTCAGATAGGAATATATATCGTTGTGAGGAGCGTCCGGAGCATAGACATCTGCAAAACTGCCCACAACGGAAATCACCGCACACATATCATACTTTTCCAACAACGGCAGTGCCAGACTAAGGTTGTTATATAAGCCGTCGTCAAATGTCAGCAGCACCGGCTTCTCCGGCAAGTCACCAGTACCCTCTGTATAGGCGATCAATTCTTCCGGAGATACTGCTGTGTAGTGATGCTCCTGTAAATATTGCAGATCGGATTCCAGCGTTTCCGAAGAAATGCAATACTGGGTTTCCGGCACTGGTGCAATGCTGTGGTACATCAGCACCGGCAGGGAAACACCGCCGGCACTGTCCACCGCCGCAAAGTGTTGTCTGCCTGCCCGCGTCAGAAGAATTGCCGCAAGCACCAGTGCCATATCAAAGGCAATATATCGAAGCAGTTTTCGCAAATTCCAGCTGTGGTACATAGTTCTTCCCTCCATTTTCCGATTTCATGCAGTACCGGCATGTGTTCATGTGCAATACATAATCGTGTGGTATACTATATGAAGGGTTTTTCCCAAAAATAACAGAGAGAGGTTTTTTCATGGTACAAATGATTGCACTGGACTTGGACGGCACACTGCTCCAGCCGGACAGCACCCTGTCTGCTGCCGCGGAAGATGCTCTGACAAAGGCAATTTCGCAGGGCATCTGCATTGTTGTAGCGAGTGGGCGTGCCTTTACAGCACTGCCGGAAAAAATCCGTCATTTTGCTGGCATTCGTTATGCCGTCACATCCAACGGAGCAGCGGTTTCCGAATTGCCTGCCGGAAAACTGCTGTGTGCATGGACATTGCCGGAGCAGGCAGTTCTGGATCTGCTGAAAATGCAGCAAGCGGCAGGAACTTTTCTGATAGAAGCCGGCATAGGCGGACAGATGTACGCACCGGAAGAATATCTGAACAATCCGGAAAAGTACCGGCAGGCGGCACCGCTGCAAGCATATTTAAAACGAACACGAAAACCAGTAGCCGATATGACAGCGTTTTTGCTGGAACATCAACATGAAATAGACTGCATCGATTTGATTTGTCCGGAATGTGCAGAAAAAGACCGGCTTCGTGTACAGGTGCAACAGGAAATCGCTGATATTTACGTAACATCTTCCACACCGGAATTGGTGGAAATCGCCCATGCAGAAGCAGGGAAAGCCAATGGGCTGCGGTTTCTGTCAGAACAAATCGGCATACCGGCAGAAAATATTCTGGCATTTGGCAATGCGGACAATGATGCAGAAATGCTTGCCTATGCCGGAATCGGTGTCGCAGTGGCAAACGCTTCCGATGCCTGCAAACAAGCAGCAGACCGAATCACCTTATCGCACACAGAAGACGGCGTTGCAAAGACAATTCTGGAATATTTGCATTGATTTTTGCAAGGAAAAGATTGACTTTTTGCCAGAATTCTTTTATAATAAAAGAAATGCTGTATGAAGCGGTTAAGAAAACAGCTCTTTCCAGCAATTCCGTATATATACCGGCAATACCGCACAAAGAGCGTCTGGCGACTTTGTACGGTATTGCCTACCATATTTTGTGGAAAGGAATCTCGAAACCGATTACAAACAAATCGGTTCGAAGAAAGAAGGTTGAAAATTTCTATGGAACAAAAACATCGAACGTCCGTCACGCTTTCAACATCACCACGAAAGCTGACATTGCCGGGGAAAATACTGGCAGTCTGCCTGTGTATTCTCCCGTTTCTCACAAGATCACTGACGGTAGAAATCCCACAGGCAGTGCGGTCTGCCTATTTTCTGGGAGACGGCGGCTACAGCGATTTCGAACAGCTTTTTCGGGAATTTTTCCTGCTGGGAATCGCGGCTGCCGGCGTGATCTGGTTTTTCTATGAGCTGATTGCACTCCGCCCAAAGCGAAAATTGCCAATGACCCGTCTTACGGCAGTGGTATTTATTCTGCTGGGGCTCTATTTGCTGTTGGGCTTGCTGTCCACTATTACATCAGAGTATGCAACAGAATCGTGGCTGGGCATCTACATGTTGTACGAGGGTTATCTGGCACTGGTAGGTTACGTTGTCGTGTTTGCGGCGGCATGGTACTGGATCGACCGAAAAGAAGTTTTGGACTTTGTAAAAAGCTGTCTGACGGTGCTTTCTATTGTACTGGGCGTATTGGCATTGCTGGAACGCTCCGGCATTTGCTATTACAATAGTGCAATCGTGCAATTTCTGGGTGGCTTGCAGGGAACAGTCGGCGTTGGCGATGCTGTATCACTGACATTTGGCAATGCGGACTATCTCGGCATGTATTGTGCAATGCTTTTACCGGTAGTAGTTTCGCTGATTACCCGCGAGGGAACTACCAAACGTTTACTGGTACAGATTCTGGCAGCGGTTCTGCTGGCAACGGCACTGTTGCTCTCCAAGGTCATGAATGCGATTCTGCTGGGCTTTGGACTGACAGTTGTCTTTCTGCTGATCTGGGCATTCCACACCAATTGGAAGCTGATAGTCAAAGGCTGCCTTTGCGGTGTTACTGCCGCCGCAGTGGTTTTTGGCAGTGTAGGATTCCTGTGGAGCCGGAACGGTGACACTTTGTCAGAAAAATTCCGGCACACCATGATCGGCATGGCACAGGAGGAAACCTTCCGGATTCTATCTATCGATTTGAATGGAAACACCGTTTCTGTAAAAAATGCGAACACCACATTCAGTGTGGCTACCGCGGGAAACAATCTGACACCGCAGGAACTGACATTCACCTGCAACGGCACAGAAGTCACCCCGCAAATCGATGCAGACGGCATGACTTGTTCCTTTGCCGAACCGGAATTGAAACACTGTCAGGTGCAGGTGCAGTCTGACCGACTGGATTTTCTGATGGGCTATGCCACGCCGCTGGAAGTGGTACGGCAAGACGGCAGCTGGCTTGCACTGGGCGTAGGACAAACGCCGCTGACAGAGGTACCGGAAGTAAGCAGTTCAAAATCTCTTCAGCAGTGCTATCCCTATCTGAACGGGCGAGTATTTGTCTGGGCAAACACCATTTCTGCACTACGGGACTGCTGGATTCTGGGACACGGTCCTGCCACCACAATTTTCTATCTGAATCAGTATGACTTGCCGGCACTGTTGAACATCTTCGGCGTGTACGCCTTGTACAACAAACCGCATAACTGGTATCTGCAAGTGGCACAGGATACCGGAATTCCGTCTATGCTGCTGATTCTGGGTGTACTGGTGCTGTTCTTTGTATGCGGTTTCCGGAAGTGTTTCGGAAAGCAGGAAAAATGGGACGCATTCCGCACCGGACTGCTGCTCTCAGTGTTATCTTATGCGTTAATGGCATTTTTCAATGATAGCCTGATTTACCATGCTCCAATGTTCTGGTTCCTGCTGGGAATCGGTTGGCGGCAAATGACTGTCGGTACAGAAGAATAAAACACCTTTTCTCAAACATAAAAAAATCCCGCTGTGCAGACAATCAGCACAGCGGGATTTTCAATATTTCTTTTTATAAAAACTGATATTACAGAGTAGAAACCGAGAGGCTGTCTTCCGGATCGGGAGAAACACCGTTGTCGGTGTACAACTCATAAGAAGCATCAGCATATCCCAGCAGCCGGAGCGTGCTCAAATCGGTCTTTGCTGTGCTCTCAGCCGGCTCTGCAAACGGAATTGCTTTCTGGTTCCGGATAAAGAACACCAGTTCGTCCAGAGCCACCGGCACATAATGATGCCCCTTCGGCAAAATCTTTGTTTCGTAGTTGTCGTAAGACTTCATACGTACCAGCATCATTTCTTCCGGCAGGTAAACATACCGTCCCTGTGCGTTCTGCTTGTAAATCGGAGCGATCATCAGTTCATTGCCGAGGAAAAGCTGATCCTCCACCTGTGCTGCTTCAGCATCTTCCGGAAAATCGAAAGCAAGGGGTCTGAACATCATTTCGTCGTGCAAAGCCGCTTTCAGGAATTCGCTGTAGAGATACGGAATCAGACTATAGCGAATCTTGACCATTTCTCCGGCAGCAGCAACATTGTTAAAACGATAGAGTTCCTGTTCACGGGTGCCGTCTGCAGCATGATTGCGGAACAGCGGTGTAAACAGAGAATACTGAAGCCAGCGGAGCATCAGATCTTCGGTAGTATCGCAGCCAAATCCGCCAGTGTCACAGCCAGTAAAGAGGAAGCCAGCCATATTCAGTGCCGGCAGCTGCTGCATAGACTGGAGAATATGGGACCACCAAGACTTGTTGTCACCCTGCCAGATACCGCCGTAACGATGTGCACCAATATAAGAGGAACGAGAGAAGAACAGCGTCCGCTTTTCAGGGCAGATCTCCTGCAATGCCTCAAAGGCAGAACGAGTCATATTCATGCCATACAGGTTGTGTACTTCACTGTGCTTCACCATTTTGCCGTCTACATTGTGATAGAACTTGTCATAGTCACCGATATTGCCGTTCAGTCCTGCCACCATGCCGGTGAATGCAAAGTATTCCTGAATGCCCATGTTGCCGGAAGTCAGTTTTTCAATCTCTGCACAAGTGTCTGCCAGACGATCTTCGGTATAGAAAATTGCCGGTTCGTTCATATCATTCCAGAAACCGTCAATACCCTGTTCTGTCAGAACGGCGTATTTCTTACCGAACCACTTACGGGCATCGGGCTGCAGGAAGTCCGGAAAATGCACCCGACCAGGCCATACAGCACCGACAAAATCGCCGCCCTCTGCATTCTTACAGAAGTAGTTGTTCTGTACGCCCTCCTCGTAAACATCATAGTCTTTTTCAATTTTTACACCGGCATCGATAATCGGAACCAGATGAATACCCTGCTGCTTCATGTCTTCCGCAAGAGCTTTCAGATTCGGAAAACGCTCAGTGTCCACGGTAAAATCCTTGTAGCGTTCCATATAGTCAATGTCCAGATAAATGCTGTCCAGCGGAATACCAGCAGCCTGATACCGCTTTGCGACCTCGCGAATGTCCTGCTCGGTCTTATAACCCCAACGGCTCTGACCGTAACCGAACGCCCAGAACGGGGGAATATAGCTTCTGCCGATGATTTTCCGAAACTGCTTGACAATGTCCTTTTCATTTTCACCAGTGATGATATAAACTACCAGATCATTCTTTGCTGCCTTGATCTGCATCAGGTCCCGCCGAGTATAGCCGATGTCAAATTCCATTTTTCCGGCATAGTCGAAGAATGCTCCGAATGTCACATCACCGCGGATGAGAATGAAGTTGTGAGAGCCATAAAGAGAACGAGTATCCTCATGGTGGTTTGGATTGTCATAGTTCCAGCTCACATACTGCCAGCCCCGCTTATTGATACCGCGAATCTGTTCGCCCAGACCGTATACAATATCATTTTCAGAAAGGGCATAGGTAAAAGTTCCCTGATTGTCAGTTTCCAGAAACGGCAGCTTGTCCTTTGCGGTTTCCATTTCTGTGACAACAGCATTGGTAGGGAACGGTGTTCCGAATACATACTTTTTGATCATAATGGCACTTCCTTTCAAATTATCTCTTGGTGTTTGTATATGAGGACATTGCCCTTGCAATTTTTCCTTCTGTATGATATAATACGATAAAATCACCTAAAAATCTATTGTTATTCTACGATATACTGATACGATCCTATTTTTTGGAGGAATTTTATGAATTACAGAGAAGACCGGATACACAGTTCCCAGATCAAACCCTACAGCTATTATCAATGTATCATTCCAGATCAGTTTGCCTACGCTCCCATGCACTGGCACAGCGAATTCGAAATCAATTTCGTCCGTACCGGTTCTGCGGAATTTACCTGCGGCGAACAGAAATTCTGTTCCGCTGACGGAGATATTATTGTGATTCCGCCTAATGTGATGCACTCCGTCTATCCCTGTCCGGAAATGCACCAGATTTATGATACGCTGGTGTTCAGTCCAGAACTTTTCGGCAGTTCAGAATCCGACCGCTGCATACAGGAATGCGTAAAGCCGCTGACCACCGGCAGTATGCAGATACAGATGCACATCACACCAAAGCATCATTATTATACGGTGATGGAATCGATTGTAGAAACGGTCTTTGCCTGTGCCAAAGAGGACACACCACAGCTGGACATGCTTCTGCGTGGAGAACTGTTCCGCTTTTTCTGGCTGCTGGAAACGGAGGCGGAAATGGTTCCGAACTTTCAGGAAGCAGGGGAGATGATTCGTCCGGCTTTGGAGTACATCAAAGAACACTTTCAGGAGAACATTACCATTCAACAGCTTGCAGCAGTAGTACACTTGAGCGAGAGCTATTTTATGAACCAGTTTCAAAGACATGTGGGATTTACAGCAATAGAATATATTTCCCACTTCCGAATCAATCAGGCATGCCGGTTACTGGGAGATACCCGCAAAAGCGTTCTGGAAGTGGCATTTGACTGCGGGTTCCGGAACATCTCCAATTTCAACCGGCAATTCCGAAAAGTCACAGGCTGTTCTCCTACAGAATACCGAAAAAGAATGCGTACATTTTCAAAATAGCTATGGAATGCTTTGGATACTCTAATGATAGCATATTTTTCTGAAATATACAATATCCTGTTTGTAATATTTCATAAAATAAATTCAATTTTGTTAAAAGCGACGAAAAGGTAAACTGTTTTTTTGCATTCTTCATTGACTTCTTTGTTGCTGACGTGCTATAATGAACTTAGGGCAATACCGCACAAAGATTGTGCGACAGATGCGTCGTCAAATTTTTCGT
>OLSF01001403.1_pt1 | contig 21750 bp, 7 predicted proteins | sample 1672301 | NCBI WGS metagenome assembly OLSF01 (sample SAMEA3136669, study PRJEB25190) | human gut metagenome | biome: human gut; feature: human-associated habitat; material: faeces | place: Austria | collected 2013
CTGCTGTCGTGCGCGTTCGTCGCCGAACTGGGCGACCCAACGCTTCAGGCCTGGGTACGCACGCGGATTGGCAACCACATTCGCGCCGAATTCCGGATTTTCGTAAGCGATTTTCGCCAGAAACACGGGATCTGCGTTCGGATCCTGCACGGCCGCCACCGCGGCATCGAAATCGACCATCATGATCTCCTTGTCTCGTGGTCTGTAACCATCTTATTGAATGACTCGTAACGTTTGCAACGTACCGTCCAGCACATCGTCGATATCCTCGTCATCGCCGATCTTGCTGACGTTCCAATCCTCGTCGCACGGCATATCGGAACGCATATCCACCACGATGACGGTGATGTTGTCGCGGCCACCGGCGTTCAGCGCGGCGCGTACCAGCATGTCCGCGGCCATCTGCGGGTCAGCGTACGCCGCCGCGATCTCGGCAAGCTGCTCACGGCCGATCTGCGCATGCAGCCCATCGGAACAGATGATGAACCGTCCGTCCGCACGCGCGGCGTACCAGTCAGGCTGGATGCCGGCAGGCGCGCCGACACATTGCGTGATGATGTTGCGCGGAATGCAACGGCTCGCCTCATCGGGCAGCATCTGCCCCGAATCGATGGCGTTCTGCCGTTCCGAATGGTCGCGGGTGATGCACGTCAGCGAATCCGCCAGCCACGCGCCATTGCCGTCGGCGCGCATATGGTACGTGCGGGAATCGCCCACATTGACGATGTAACACCGTTCGTCGGAACATATCGCGTCATCGCCGACACGCGTCGGCAGCAGCACGCCGCTGATGGTAGTGCCCGCAACGCCGCCGAGCTGCTCACCCAGACGGAGCACCTCCTGCTGGGCAAGGATCAGCGTTTCGTCAATCGCGTCAAGATCGCGCGTCGGCAGTTCGGCCAAACGCGCGAACCGTTCCGCAACATCGGAACTGGCCTGCTTGCCGCCCTTGCCGCCACCCATGCCGTCGCACACCACATACACGCCGTTGCCTGCGCAGGCGCTGTCCTGGTTGTCTTTCCTACGCAAGCCGATATTGCTGTTCAGACCGACCTCAATATGTTTGACGTTCATGAGTCCCGCCCTTTCACACCGATTTTCCGCAAGCGGATTTTCCGGAAGTGGAACACGTCCGCAAGCGATAGTTTCGCCCGCCACCTGCGGAACGTCGGCAGCGAGCCGAGCATGAACTTTCGTTCTTCGGCGATGTCATGCCAGTAGCGTTCCGCATGCTCCTGCGTGACATCGCCTCCGGAGAAGGCCGCGTAATCAGCCTCCCTGCCCAGCTCGAGCAGTGTATTGGCATCGAAGCCCATCTGTTCGGCGATGGCCTGCGCCTGCTCGTTTCTGGTGCCTTGGACGTCAAGGCCGCTTTGCCGGGCAAGCGCCGCGACCGCCTGCCATCCGGCAGCGACGCGTTGCGATGCGCTGCCATGCCTGCGAGCCCGAGCCAGGGCGATCGCCTTGATGGCGAGCAGCAGGCCGCAGACGATGAGCACCGTCCACAGAGGGCTGCCGTAGATGGCGACTTTTCTGACGATTCTGCCGAAACGCTGCCAGAACAGGCTCGTCGGCGTCTCGTCGGCCATGCTGCCGCCAAGCGACGTTTTGCCCTTGGCTTGGTTGTCGTCACGCAGCGGATCGGTAAGCGGCACCGGAGGCTGACGCACCAAGGTCTGCGGATTGGGCGGAGTGAGATTCTGGTTCTCGTCGGGAACCTTCGTTTCCTTCGGTGTCGGGTAGAACGCCACCCATCCGTAACCGTCCAGCTTGATCTCCACCCAAGCGGTCACATCGTTGCCGGTGAATTTCGTGGTGGTGGTTTTGCCATGCTTCTCGGTGCGGCTGTCACTGATCTCGCCCTCGTCGTTCTTCGGCAGGAAGCCCAGCACCACGCGGCTCGGCAAGCCGAGACTGCGGGCCATAAGCGCCATCGCGGAAGCGTATTGCTCGCTGTCTCCAACCATCGCACTGCCGGCGAGCAGCTGGTCGATACGATAGTTGCCGTGACCGGCTCTGGATGGGTAATCGCCATTCAAACCATGGGAGAACCAGCCGGATTCCCTGAGCTTGTCGGCAAGAGACTGCGCGGCCTCGCCGCCCTTGGACTGGCCGCCCGCAATCGCGGTGGCCAGCTTATCCACGCAATCGGGCACATCCTCCGCCTTGGGCTGGCTGATGGAGGAAGCATTCGCCTTGGCGATCTCCTTATCCGTCGGCGTCCGTGGAATGACGCCGGTTTCCGTATAGGACAATCCCGGAGATGTGCGCGAAGGGTAGATCGCCGACATGGTGTCGGTGTTGTAGTAGAACGAATCGGCGTCCGACGATGTGGCGAACTTCACGCTGGAAGCCGCGCCGGCCATCGGCAGCCAATAGTCGCTCAAACCGTCATCGACCGTGAATTTCGCGGTGAACCGCTTGCCGGTGGCGTTGTTTGTGATGGAATCGCCCACACGATGGTAGTTGGAGGAATCCGAAGCCATGGTGGAATCGGACAGGTTCCACACATTGCCGTCGAAACGGTCCATAACCGCCAAACGCACCGTGGAACCGGCCGGCAGATCGTCGACGGTCAGCAGCACATCGTCCTTATGGTTCTTGATATACGAACGCATGCCGCTCAACGGGCTGGTGTAATCGTACGGGCTCAGCGGCGGATCATAATGGTCGCGCAGAATGGTGCGGTTTTGCCCGACCACCAAGCATCCGCCGATCGCCACAGCCGAAGCCAGCAGCACGATGACTACGGAACTGAGCCAACGGCCCAATTCCAACAGTTTCCAACGCGCGCTGACCCAAACCACCAGCACGACCGCCATAATCGTGCCGATCGCCATACGGTAGAAGCCGCTCGACGTGCCAAGCAGCGCGCAGATCGCAAGATTCGCCACGACGGGAACGACCGCGACCATCGTAAGCCGGCCATCCTCCGCAACCGCGAAGATACCGGCCAGCAGCGCGGCCCACAGGCAGATCGTCCACACGGCGAGCAGCGAGCCGTCGCCGGTGCCGGTCGGCGGGTCGATGGCCAGCAGGTATTTGAACGAGCCGAGCATCCGCATCCACCCCTGCGTCAACGTGCGCAATGTGGGAATGACATGGGCGATGGTGGTGCCATTCAGGAAGATGACCGGGCCGACCACCAGCTGCGCACACGCCATGAACAGCATCTGCCACCACAGGCGCAACGCGGGAACGAGACCGGCAAGCGCCACGAGCGAGCCGATGATGGTGGCGGGGATTGCGGCGCTCGTCCAAGACAGGGCGGAGCCGTATACGTCGATGAGGTTGCTGGCTGCGGCGATGGTCAGCAGGGCGGCGACCGTGAGGCTTGCGTATTGCGCGGCGTGTGGCTGGTTGGTGTTGGGCATGGCTGGGGACTTGCCGCTGCGGGACATCCAGATGACGGAGTGGGTGGAGTTCGCCCATGAGCCGGTGCCTGTGCCGGTCGCCATGCCAGTGTTGGTGTTGGCGGAGTTGGTGCCTGTGCCGGTGAGGTTGCCGGTGAAATTGCCGGTGTTGGTGAATGTGGTGCTCATGCCAGCACCCCCATGATCATGGGGAGGTCGTTGAGGTCTCCCACGGTTGCCAAGGTGAAGTCGGAGTAGCGTTTGATGGCGCGCGGTTGGCCGGTTGCGGCTTGAAGCACCACGCAGGTTGCGGAGCGGGGGAGTGCGAGGACCATGTGTTTGATGTCGTCGATGGTTTTGAGCCTGCCGACGGTGAAGAAGTAGAAGGATGCGTCGGGGGCATGTTCGAGAGTGGTTTGCGCGAGGTTGGGATTGTCGTCGATGTCAGGGTCGATGCCGCTGCAGCCATCGAGAAATTCCGTGGCGTTGCGCGGAATGGCGTGCGTGGAACCGGCATGCGCGGTGACTGGCCGGTTCTGCTGCAGGCATTGCACGCCGATGGAGGCGTGGACGGATACGGCCAGTTCGAATTCCTGGGAATCGATGTAATCATCCGGGTTCACGCTGATGGTCAGAGCGGTGTCGGTACGGCGGGTGGCTTCGTATTGGCGGATCATAAGCGATCCGGTTTTCGCGGAGCTGAGCCAATGCACGTTGCGTACGTCATCGCCGGGCTCGTATTCGCGCAGGCCGTAGAAGTCGAGGTCGTCGTCGACGATTTCGCCGCTTGGCTGGCCTTCCAAATCGCGTGGAATGCCGGCGTTCAGGGTGCTGAGCAGCACGGTCTGCGGATGAATGAACACGTTGATCTGGTCCACGAGTTTCTTTTCGTGGCGGATCAGACCGAACGGGTCGCCTTTGCGGATGGATAGCGGGCCGATGGGCAGCACCGCGCGGCTGACGGCGGTGAATTCCACAGTCGTCTGGCGTGACTGTCCTGCGGCGAGCATGGGAATGGCGAACCGTTCGTGGTTGTCTCCGATGGGCAGGTCGCCGCGCGCCGACGTGGTGGGGGTGCGGCCCGGATTGTCCACGCAGACGTCGACTTTCACCGTGTCTGACACCGTGACGCGTCTGCTGGACACGTCGATGGTGGCTTGGAACGAGGTGTTGCCAAGGGAAAGCATGACCGCCGCGGCCAGCATGACCGCGAACACCACCGCCATGGCCAGCAGCTCATGCCACCCCAGCAGGACGAACGCCACCAGCGAGGCGACGGTGAGCGCCGTCACCGCCCAGCCAAGCGGCGACACGTATGAGGTGGCCAGTCGCTTGATGCGATGTTTGAGGCGGCGTAGGGATCGTTGGATGGTCCGTCTGCGCTGCACTGTGTGCGAATGCCGCATTCCTTGACCTTTCGGATTGTGTGGTGCGTATGCCGGGGGCGGATTGTGTTTCAGGCGTTGGCGCCCAGGGTTGGGGCCGGCACGTCTTCGAGGATCTGGCCGATCATCTGTTCGGGGGTGTTTCCGGCGAAGGTGGCTTCGGCGGTGAGGGTGATGCGGTGCGCGAGCACGGGTACGGCGAGGTTTTTGACGTCGTCGGGCACTACGTAGCCGCGGTTGTCGGAGGCGGCCCATACGCGCGCGCAGCGGGTCAAGGCGAGCGCGCCTCGCATGGAGGAGCCGACTTGGATGCGTTCGTTGTGGCGGGTGGCTTCCACCAGTCGCACGATGTATTCGAGGATCGCGTCGTCGAGATGCACGGTTTCGCTGATGTTGCGCATGCGCAGCACGTCTTCGCCGGTGAGCACCGGATGCACGGTGGCGGCGCGGTCGGTGACGTTGACCTGTTTCAGGATGTTGACGCTCACGTCGTGGCTTGGATAGCCGATGGTGGTTTTGATGAGGAAACGGTCCATCTGCGCTTCCGGCAGTTTGTAGGTGCCGAGCTGTTCGATCGGGTTCTGGGTGGCGATGACCATGAACGGCTGCGGCACCGGGTGGGTGACGCCGTCGACGGTGACCTTCTGCTCTTCCATGACTTCGAGTAGTGCGGACTGTGTTTTCGGTGAGGCGCGGTTGATTTCGTCGGCGAGCACGATGGACGCGAAGATCGGGCCTTCGCGGTATTCGAATTCGCCGCGCTTCTGGTCGTAGTAGGTGACGCCGACCACGTCGGACGGCAGCAGGTCCGGGGTGAACTGGATGCGTTTGAACGACATGTCGATGGAGTTGGCAAGGCCTCGCGCCAGCTGGGTTTTGCCGGTGCCCGGGTTGTCTTCGAGCAGGATGTGCCCGCCGACCACCATGGCTGTGGCGCATTGGCGGATGGGTGCTTCCTTGCCGACCACGACCTGGGAGACGTTGTCTACGAGCTTGGCGAACTTCTCATGGAATTCGGTGATGTCTTTGCTGGGTGCGGTCATCATGGACGTGTCGACGACCGGCTGGGATTGTTTGACGGGCTGTACAGGCTGGCTGGGCTGGACGGGTTGGGTTGGCTGGACGGGCTGCTGCGCGGGCATTGCGACTGCCGGATTGGCGGCCGGTTGGCGAAGGTTCTGCGGCATCGGCTGACGGAACCGCGGCTGGTTCGGCGTTGCCGGGGCGGACTGTTGCGGCAACGCCGGTTGGGCGGTGCCGTGCGCGCTCAGCAGCGTGCCCTCCGGATCCTCATCGGCTTGCGGCTGCTCCGGCAGATTCGGCGTGTGGAACGCCGGCTGCTGCTGGCCGGGTTGGCTGGGAACGTTTGGATTATGGCCGATGGAACCCAGCTGGGTGGCGTCATCGAAATCGTTGCTCATGGGTTGCTCCTTGCTTGTTGTGTTGCTCGTGTGGATGGTTCGTTGTGTTTGCGATTGCTGTGATCGTCCGTTTCACCATCTGGCGTAGTAGGCCAGGCCGCGGATCCAAGGCTTGGATGCGCCGTCGACGGTGGACAGGGCGACGGAGGATGCCACAGGCCGGTCATTCCGCGTGGCCGCTTCGCCTTCCGTGGACGCGTCAGAATCCGATGGCTCCGACGGTTTTGATGGTTCTGAAGGTTCCGACGGTTCGGGTTTCGGCGTGGGAGTCTTGTACCTGTCATGGTCCAGCAGTGTGCCGCCATTGTCCTCGTTGTTGAGCGCGGTGTCGGTGCCCACCACCTTCGCCTTCCACGCGTAATCGGCTCCGGTCGGCAGCACGTCCTTGACGTTCAGTTTGTCGGAGCCCAATGCCCAGGCGACGTCATAGGATTTGCCGTCCGCGGTGAAGGTGATCACGGTTTTGCCGGGCTGGCCGTACATGTTCACCGATCCGCCGCTGACCTTGATGATGTTCGGATCATTGGCGTCCCACGTCAGCATCGGCGCCTTGACGGCGGCCTTCACCTTGCGGACGTATGCCGGATCGGCCCTGCCGGACTTGGAGGTGCTTGCCGCGCCATTGAAATGCTGCGTGACGGAGCCCGAGGAACAGGACTGCCATTCCTTGAGCGGGAAATCGTGCGATCGTTCGGAAGCACCGGCATGGTAGGAGCCGAGTCCGTCCGCGCTCACCGTGAACCCGTCGGCGTGGCCGTTCTCCTTCCAATTGACTACGCACACGTCGTCATGCCCCTTGACGCTGACCGATTCGGGCGCCTTCACCGCGTATTTCGGTGTGAAACGCACGGTCGAATCGTCGCTGGTCGTTTTCTCCTTGCCGACCACCGCCGCCTTGATGGTGTATTCCCTGGTGTTGAGATCATGGTCCGGAATCTTGAAATCGTAGGATCCGGAACATCCGTCGATGCTTGCGCTGACATCTCCGGAAATCTCGACGGCCTTGCATCCCGCGTTGCGGGTGTTGCCCACGGATTCGACGGTGACGGTTCCCGTGGTGTCGTCGTTCGTCACGGAGATCTTCGGCGCATCGGGCTTGCCCCACGGCTTGACCGCGTCGGACGCCTTGGACGGTTGGCTCCAATTCACCTTGTTGTGGGCGCGTACCGTCGCTGTGTACGAGTCGCCGTCGGAAATCGCGTTGTTATCGAAAACAAAATCGATTCCGGTGGAATTTGTCGTCTGCTTGGACGGCGCGTTCCTGCCGGACAAAGTCACCTCGTAATTGTCCACCGACGAGAAATTGCCGTCCGGAGCCTTCCACGTGACGCTCACCGTGTTGCCCTTCACACTGGCCGTCACATCCGTCGGCGCATCAGGCAGCTTGTCCGGCGTGCCCTCGACGGCGTTGGAATCCTTGGACCAGCCGACCTCGTTCCTGGCCTGCACCTTGAACGAGTAGGTCTTGCCGTTCTTCAACCCGTCGATGAGACAGGAGGTTTTCTGCCCGCACGAGCGCTCGCCGGACGCGTCTCCGCCCCACATCACCTTGTATTCGGTGATCGGGCTGCCGTTGGCCGAACCGGCCGTCCAGCTCAGATTCACGGCGCCATCCTGCGGGTCGCCGGACACTGCGGAAAGCAGCGGCGCATCAGGCTTGTCCATCACCGAAACGCTGATGGTGCCGGTCACCTCACGTTCCTTTGTTTTGGTGGCGTCGCGCACGGTGACGACCACCTTGTTGGTGTTCGCGCCGATGTCGGAAGCCGCCCTGATGGACACCACGCCGTTGGACGGGCAATCCACCGTCAGCTTCGACGCGCCATCGGACGTGCATCCGGTCACCGTCAGCGGAGTGTCGGGGAACGGATTGTACGCGTCGGACAGCAGATTCACCTGCTCGCTGGAACCGGCCTTGATTTTCACGGTCTTCTCGGTGACACGGGCGAGCGGCCTGTTGGACGCGGTGACGCGCACGGTCATACCGGCGCTCACCGTACCCTTCGCATATTTGATCGAGACGGGCACGCTCACTGTGGTGTCCGGCGTGGCCGTCTTGTCCGCGGACACGGTCAACGTGCCGGAGGGAGACACTCTGGCATCCACACTGCCGGAATTCACGCCGCCGGAATACGAGTACTGCTTCTCATCCTCGTACAGGCCCGACGCCGAATGGGTCAGCGCCGTCAGATCGATGGTAGTGGCCTTCTCGCCGGCCACCACATCGACGGTGGAGGATGAGAACGTCGGCGGCGGAACCTCACGTCCGATCACCGTGATCGGAAGCGTGAGCACCGCCGAATTGACGATCTTTACCTTGTCGTTCTTGTCTCGCTTGCCGTCCACCGCGGTGAAGGTGATGGACGCGGGACCCGCGTAATCCTTCGGCGCGGTGAACCTCAACGTCTGGTCGTTGACGTACAGGTCGCCGTCCGCGGCCTTCGTGGCGCTCACCGAATCGGCGCCGTCCACATACGCGGTCTTGCCCGCGCCCACACGCACGTAGTCGGCGATGTTGATGGTGATGGTCTCACGCGCATTGACCTTCAACGCCGGCGCCTTCGGACGCAGAACCGGCGGAAACACGCCATATGCGGGCACTTGGATGAACGCGGTGGACGTGATGCCGTACGTCGTGTTCGTGACGGTGTACGGCACCGCGCGCGCCTCATCGGTCAGATCAACGGTGATGATGGTGGAATCCTTGCCGCCCTTGACATGCGCATGGTCGGTCGCGGAAGGATCCACGCCCACCTGAAGCTCGTCGGCGGTGCCGGACGGATTGGCAATCCACTGCGAAACGTCCACGTCCACGGATTTCTTGTCGATCGTGGCGGCGGCCGGAACACGGTAATCGTACGCGGTCGGCGGGTCGATGGCGGCGTTCTCGTCGACATTCACCGTCAACGTCGCCGAATCGGACAGGCCAGCCTTGTCCTTGACGGTGTAGACCACGTAATACGTGCCCGCCTGCTTCGGCGTGGTGAACGACAGCATGTTGTCAACGACCTGAATGCCGCCGATGCCTTGCGATTCCACGTCCTTGGCCACGGTCAGATCAGTATTGTCCCCGGAAATGTCGTTCTGCGCCACCGGCACGGTGGCCGCGGTGTTCGGACGCAGCGTGATCTCGTCGTCGCGCGCGTACACACCCGAATCGGCTCCGGATTTGAACACGCCCACACGCACCTGCGCGGTGGCCCTCTGACCGGTCCAATCCTCCACGGCGTAGGAGAAGGTGTCCGTTCCGGACGAATCGGCATACGCCTCATACACCAGATACGTGGCGCCCACCTCGCTGATACGGCCCAGTTTCGGCGCTTTGTTGCCCAAGCCGAGCAGCTGCACGTCATCGCCGTCAGCGTCGATGCCGGTGAGCGTGATCGGAATCTGCACCTTCTGCCCGGCCGCCACCTGCGCCTCGACGTCGGACGGTGTCGGAGCCGCCTTGTTGGACGCGTCCTTCTGATGCACGTTGATGGTGATGGTGGCCGAGGCCGCGTTGCCGAGATTGTCCTTCACCGTGTAGGTGACGGGGAAGGAGCCGGTTTGTCTGGTGGCCTGATAGCGCACGGTGTCGCCGGACACGAACACCAGACCCTTGAACGTGTTCTTGTCATACTGCAAATCGTTCTGCAGGCTCACCGTGGTGCCGTCGGAATACGTGACATGGTCGAGCACGTCCACGGAAACGATGCCTTCGGTGCGCACCTGTGTGGTGATGTTCTCGGCCTTCGGCACGGAATTCGACGTGGTCAGCGCCGGCGGCTGCAGGACGATGACGCCGGTCGACGATCCGGCCGCGTTGGCCACGGTGTAGGAGATCCGCACCGGCTCGGTCGGCACCTGACGCGCGGTGATATAGACGCGCTTGTTGCTCACCACACCGGTTTTGATGCCGCTTTGCGCGTCCGCGGTGACGCTGGTCACCGACAGCACGCCGCCCATCGGGTCGACGTCGTTGGCAAGCGGCTCCACAATCGCGGTATTGTCCGCGCCTAGCAGCGCCACATCGTTCGCCGCGATCGGCTTGGCGGCGTCTCCGGCCACCGCCTGCACCTCCACACGAGCCAGACCAGTCGACGGAATGGAACCCTGCGTGATGGTGTACGGCACATAGTAGGTGCCGGGATTGGAGGCGGTGAATGTGATCGACATGTCGGTGGCGTTCATGGTGGTGGCCGCGCCGGACGGCGTCTCCACCGCGGTCAATTCGGCCGGTTCGACGGACGTGCCGTGCACGTACGGTTTGAGCGCGATGGTGGTGCGGGTGTCGGGCGTGGTCTGTTTGACCACGGGGTCGATGACCGCGCCCAGCGTGTTCGCCGGCTTCACGGAGAAGTAGATCATGCCGATGCCGGTCTGCTGGCCGTCGGACACCGTGACCTCGATGCCCGCCCTGCCGGACGACATCGAACCGGCGTTGAAGACCAATTGTCCGTCGGCTCGCGTGGACACCGTCACCTGATCGGTGTTCTGCGGCGATGCCGACACCAAGGTCAGCGGATCGCCGTCGGGGTCGGAGAAGCTGCCCAACGTGTTCGCGGTGTACGAAGCACCCTGCTCCACGTCGATTTCCGGCGGAGTGTCGCTCTGCAGCGGCGCATGGTCGTCGCCGCCGGCCAGCGTGAGCGACACGGTGGCGCTGGACGTCTGCCCGCGCCCGTCGGAAATCTCATAGCTGAAGGACACGTTGCCCGCGGCGGCACCGGAGGCGTCGAGCTGCAGATACCGGCCGTCATAGACGGGGGAGACGGTGATGTTCGCGCCATCCGGAGCGCTCACCGACGTGATGCGCAGCACGGAACAGTCGGTCTGCTCGTCGTTGCGCAACACGTCGAGAATCTGCTGCGATCCCACGCGCGCGCCGAACGAATCGTCCACGGCCTTGATCTGCCCCGACTGCGCCGAACAGTTCTTGCTGAAATTATGCTGGTTGTTGGCGCTGTCGTTGTTCTGCTGCTGTTGCTTCGACTGCTTGGTCTCCACCTTGTTCCACTGGATTTTGATGACCTTGGTGGACTCCTGCGGATTCCACACATTGCCGTTGACCACGTCGTTGAGCACCACCAGACGATGGTTGGTGCGGAACACGAGCTGCGAGGTGGGATTGACATCTTCCAACGAGGAAAACTGTGCGTCCTTGTCGTTCGCCGCGCACACCCTGATGTAATTGTTGGCCTTCTGCGCCCACGCGGCGAACACGCAGCCATTGGTGGACACCGGCTGCGCGGCATCGCCCTTGCCGGCATTCGGCAGCTGCGTGACCTTTTTACTACCCAAATCGACCATGGCGATGCCCCGCGGCGTGGAAACCGCCACCCAGCCAGTCTGCCTGCCATCCGTGGACGGCGCCTGCAACGTCGCCTGACCCTGCAGGCCGATATCCGCGCTGCCCTTCGGCCAGAACACCTTGCCGGCACCGGCTACGACCGGCGCCTTGCCGACCACGGTGAACGATTCGACATTCGTGGCGCCCTTGATCGTCGCATCCTTGCCGGGCGTTCCCTGAGGCCCGTCGACACTGAGCACCGCGCCGTCGGACGCGCGATAGCCGTAGACGACACCGTCATGCGTCACCGCGATACGGCCACCCGACCCCAGCTTCATCTTCGGCGAATCGGTGGTCGGATTCATGGATTTCACATCATCTGCTGACCCGACCCACACATTGCCCGTCTTGACGTTGATGAACGCCGCGGTGTTGCCTCCGACGACGGTCCGCATATCCGATTTGATGGTGGTGTTGCCGCTTTCGCTGACGGTGGAGGCCTCGATGTTGCTGGCCTTCGTACCTTCGGAGATCACGGTGGAGCCATCATGCTGGGCCACGTCGAACCGGGCCGCAGTGGAGGCGACGCCCGCATCGGCGTCCCGGTTGCGCACGTTGAAACGGGCGGCCTTGCGGTCCTTGAGCGAAGTGACCCACACGGTGCCATCGTCGAGCTGCACGTGACGTTGCGTCACCGAACTGACGATGACGGCCCCGGCGACGATGCCCAGCAACAGCAGCAGCATGACGATCGGCGTGATCCACCGGCGACTGCCGGAAGGCAGCAGCTTGCGCAGCATCGACCCGAATCGCAACTGCCGTTCGTACGATTGCGCCGACTGGTTCTCGGCGTTCCTATGCTTGCTCATCGACTGGCTCTTCCCTGATTGTGCCCAAACTTTGCTTGACCGCGCATCCAACCGCATGCGCCTACCTGTTTGCCCGCATGCATGCCGGGCTGTATTGGTTCGTATCGGTTCATGTCACCCGCATCCGGCCGCAAACTCACGGCTTGGCCGCGCACGCGATCATGGGATTCTCGGACATCTGCCGGTCCGCGCGAACCAGACTCACCTGCACGCACGTCTGCGCGCCGTCGGCCGGATCGATTTCGATACTCGTCGACTCCGTGGTGGTGCCCTGCGCGTTCGGGTCGGTTCCCGAATCGCCGACCAGCGACCACGCGTACGAATCGCCATCCTTCGGCGAAGGATTGACCCACGTGAACCGCACTTTGCCGTCGGCGGTGTATTCGCCCGTAAGATCCTGCACGCTCGGCACACTGCCCGACGTGATCGCCGAATCGGGATCGTCCTCGGCATGGTTCTGGGCGCCATGGTTCTGCACCTGCACCTTGCTGTTGTCGGAAGCCGCATCCATATTCGGCATGACGACGGTGACGAACGCCAACGCCATCACGACCACGGCGGCCGCCGCAGCAACCGTGACGGCCAACGGCTTCGCCCACCGGGCATGCTGTTTCGCAACCGGGGCGGACTGGTCGAATGCGGAAGTCTGCGCGTACATGTTCTGCGGATAATCCGGCACACCCTCGACGGTGGTCTGCACGGCACGGCCATACAAGGCCTGTTGCACGCGCTGCATGTCGCGCGCGAACTCCAACGCGGAATAGTAACGATCCTCGGGCGTACGGCTCAAGGCCTTACGCAACACCCGTTCCACTTCGGCCGGCACGTCGGGACGGTTGAGCTTGGGCAGCGGATTGTTGAGAATGACGGACTTGAGCCGTTCGGCCCGCACCTGCCGTTGGGAATCGCCCAGCACATCGGCGTAGAAATACTCGTACGGCGATTGGCCGATCAGCATGGCGAACAGCGTGGCGCCAAGCGAATAGATATCGGACGATTCATTACCGCCACCGCCTTGGGCAAGCACCTCCGGCGCGGCCCACGCGATGGTGAAGCCGACACCGGGACGCCCATAGACGGTCCCGGCGATGCCGAAATCGGCGAGCATGGGCATATTGTGCGCGTTGATGAGAATATTGCTGGGCTTGATGTCTCGATGGATGATGCCTTTGCGATGCGCGGTGAACAGCGCGCTCGCCAGATCGATGCCGACAGTGAGCATCTGGTCGGCGGTGAGACGGCCATGCTCGAGGAACGTCTTGTAATTGCCGCCCGGAGCGTATTCGAACACGGTGTAGCCGCGCCCGTTGACGGTCACGCCGTTCTCATAGACGGAAAGAATGTAGGGGTGTGTGGAGATCTGCCCCATGAAATTCGCTTCGGAACGGAAGCGGACCGCGGCACGTGGGTCGAGCGTGTTCTTGCTGATTTTGATGGCCACCTGACGGGCCGGGGAAAGCTGCTGGTACAGGTACACGTCGGCTTCGGAACCGGAGCCCAGCCGTTTGATCAGTGTGTAGCCGGGAATCTGAGGGGGAATGCTCCTTGAGGCTTCCATGCTTCCTCTTTCCTGTAGTTCCTGCCCGGTTCCGTGCGTTGCGTCTATGCTTCGACCGTACTCGTCGTCATGGGCAGGCCGTCTGTTCGCTGTTGAACCTTCCCGGGCTGCGCCGCTAGTCAATCTTATTGGTGGCGGTGTCCGAAAAACTTTGTAGAGGGTATCGATGTCCATATATAAAGATGGCGGTGTCCACGATGACGTTTTCAGGACGGCTTCGGACGATGATATACGATTCGTGGCCGGACCGTTCGGCTAAGCTGGGGAGACATGATGGATGTGGACGATCTCGATGACGCGACATTGGTTGCGGGGGCACCCCGCAGCGGCAAGACCCGGTTCGCGCTTGACATGCTGGTCGCCGCGATGAAGCGGCATGGCGACGCGTACGCCGTGATGACGGTCTCCGGCAGACAGGTGGCCGACCGGCTCGGCGACACCGTGATCCGCGAACTGTCCGCGATTTCGCAGGCGCGCCCCGTCACCACCCTGCCAGCCGTCGCGTTCCGCATCATGACCGCCGTGCGATCGCATGCCGGACAACCCCTGCCGAAACTGCTCAACGGGGCCGAACAGGACGTGGTCATCCGCCGTGTGCTCGCCAGGCATGCCGAACATGCCGAGCACGGCGACGAATGCTCCACCTGCGCGCTATTGCGCACCTACTTCGTGGTCGCCGACTGGTCGGGCATGGTGGTGGACGACGCCACCGACGCCTTCGCCAACCAGCTGCGCGACATGCTTGCCCGCATGAACGAGATCGGCGCGAAACCGGAACTCGAAGACATGCTGATCGCCCGCGCTGCCGACGAGCACGGCACGCTCGACGAACGACGCGAACGACTGCGCGTGCAATGGCGGCTCGCCTTCGCGCTGCGCGCCGAATACAACCAGGCCATCAACGAGGCATATCCGGACCAATACCGTCTCGACGCCTCGCAGCTCATGATCGACGCCGCGGCCGCCGTGAACGAAGCCAAAACGTCCGACCTGCCGAAACTCGTCATCGTCGACGATTTCCAGGACGCCACACTCGCCGGCTTCGACTTTCTCACCGCATTGCGCAACCGTGGCGTGCGACTGTTGCTCGTCGGCAACCCCGACGAGGCGGTGCAGACGTTCCGCGGATCGTACCCTGAATATTTGTTCAACATGGCGCAATCGCGATTGGGCGCGCGACTGGTACGGCTGGAACCGTCCCATATGGCCGAAGGCACGGACCTGGCTGCGGTGACGAGCCGCGTGAGCCTGACCATCGCCAGCACGGAATCGACCGACGACGCGCTGGCGAACCGCCCCGGCAAAATGCCGGCCATCGCCATACCGGAGACGCACGACGGCAGTCTTGAAGCCGCGATGTACCGTTCCACCGTCGAAGAACTCGACGACGTGGTGTGGAAAATCAAAACCGAACATCTCGAACACGGCCGCGACTGGAACGACATGGCCGTGATCGCCCACGACAACGCCACCGTGCGCACGTTCGGCGAACGGCTACGCGCCGACGGCGTGCCCGTACGCTATTCGAGCGTGACCCGCCCCCTCAAGGACGAACCGTTCGTGCAGGGCCTGTTCTCCATGATCGAACTGGCCGAACTGAAACGGCAAGGCATCGCCACCTCGTCCATGAACCTCGACACGGCCGGCGCATACGTGCGCTCACGCGTCGCATCAATCATGAACTCGCCGCTGATCACCACCCCCGGCGAACGTCCGGCTCGGCTGTGCGTGGTCGAATCGGCGATGAACGCGCTCGGCTCGCTGGCCACGGTTTTGCATGACGATACAGCCGATCCGACCACGTCCGACACGTCCGGACGCGCGCTGCTGCCACAGCTGATCGACGATTGGAACGATTACGTCGAAACCTTCCACACCGCACGCGTGGCGGCATCGGCGTCGGACACGGAAAACGCTGCCGACATGGGCCTGCCGGCAATCGACACCGACGACCGGCTGATGACGGGAGAGCGTGCCGCTGAGGACGCGGACGAACCATCCTTCGGCATGAACGCGCTGTACATCCTGCTATTGGAAGGCGACACTGACCGCGTGCTCGACGCGATCGCCTCCGTACTGGGCCGCAAAGACCCCCAAGCGCAAGCCTTCGCACGCCTGTGGAAAACGCTTGACGATACCCTGCGGTCGGAGGCACGCCTGACATCCCACGAACCGCAATACATGCTCGACTGTGCATGGCAGGCGTTCGGCAAAGCCGAAATCTGGCAGAAAACGGCGTTGCGCAACAACGCCGAAGGCCGCGCGGCCAACGACCGGCTCGACACCGCGATGCGCCTGTTCAGCTACGCGTCCGGCGGCGAATCGAACGGCGTGACGGCAGCGCACACCATCGACGCGTTCATCGAACAGGTCCGCGCGCTCGCCATCGAAGCCGACTCCCTGGCGCACACCGCGCCGATCGATCAGGCCGTGACGCTCACCACGCCCGCCGGAGCTGCCGGAAAACATTGGAAACTAGTATTCATGCCTGCGTTCCAACAAGGCCAATGGCCGAACCTCTCACCGCGCAACACCCTGTTTGGCGGGGAGGAGCTCGCCGACATCATGCTGCATGGACGACTGTCCGACGACATCGTCACTTCCGCAGGCCGCGAAAACGCGCAGCTCGCCGCGGTGCTCGCCTCCGAACAGAAAAGCCTCCTTGTGGCGCTCACCCGCGCCGATGAGCGCGTGACGGTAAGCGCGGTCCTCAACGAAGACCATGTGCCGTCCGACTTCCTCTACGGCTACCTGCCGGAATGGTTCGACCGCGACCGGGATGCCGATGCGGAAACACGCGTGTACACGGCGGTCGGCGAGGCCGGCGAATACGCGGGACTGGAGGCCGACCCGCGTGGCCTGGTCGCCGCCGCGCGAAGCGTGCTGGCCCATGCGCCGGCCGATTCCCCCCAAGCGCGCGATGCCGCGCAAGCCTTGGCGTTGTTGGCATCGCATGGCATCGCCGCCGCGAATCCCGACAATTGGGCGTTCCTTACGGAACATGCGGGAGCCGACGATATGACGGGAATCGACGGCAAGATGGAATCTGACGGAAAAACGGAGCATGCCGACAAGGCGAAGCTTATCGAACAACCGGAATCCATCGAAAAAACGGACGGCCAATCCGACGTGGTCACCCTTTCTCCATCCGCCGTGGACAGTTTGTGGGCGTGCCCGGTGTGCTGGATGCTGGAGAACCGTTTCGCCGGCCCACGCATGGGCAGCGCGGCCACCAGCTTCGGCTCGCTCATCCACGCCGTCGCGCAACAGGCCACCGAAGCCGGCCTCGACCTGCCCCAAAACCACACCGCGGTAAGCGACGAGGACAACATCGACGAAATCGCCCAATGGATGATCAGCCGATACAAGACCCTACGTGGCGACCTCAACGCCATCGACGACCCCGAGGAACGGTACAAGGCGCTCGGCAAGGACGCGAAGGCGTCGGTCGCATTGCGCAACATCGCCACATATTTCGTCAAGTCGAACCGTACGGGATACCCGTCGAACAACACCGAAAACATCACCGTGGGAACATTGGACCATGCCGAAGCGGAACGGCAGTTCGCCGCGCGATTCGACTTCGACGACATCCTCGACGCCTACAACGCCATCGACGGCAACGCTCCGATCTCCCGCGACGAACTCATCGCCATCATGGGCGCGCTCGTCGACGGCTGGCCGGAAACCGGCATGAGCGACCGGCTCACCGTACGCCTGTCGGGCAGAATCGACCGTCTTGAACACCGCCGTACCGCAGACGGCCGCGAACAGGTACGGCTGATCGACTACAAAACCGGCAAAGTGCCAAACGGACGCTCCCTGTTCAGCGACCTGCAGCTCGTCTGCTACCAGCTGGGCCTCGCATTCCCGGAACACGGCGGAAAACGCGGCGCGCAGGCGATCGCAGCCATGCCGGACATCACCCAAAGCGCCCTGTTCCACGTCATGGAATACGCGGCACCCGCGCCACGCAAAGGGCAAGGCGACGAAGCGTACCACCAGCAGGCGCTGTTCGCCGGCGGAAGCATCAACGCGGGCGATTTCATACCCCGCAAATACGTGCCCAAAATGGCCAGCGTCTTCACCAGCGGCCTCGACGACGTCGAACGGCCGGCGCAGGTCAGCGAAGAACATTGGAAGCAACTTCTGGAATCGCGGTCGAAGATGACGGTATGGTCGCTGACCATGATCTCCCGCGTCTTCTATGCGGCCGCGGCGAGCCGGGCCACCCGCATCACCGCGCGTCCGACCGTGGAACACGTCGGATACTGCAGAACGTACGGCAGTGGGGTCTGCCCGGCCTGCCAAGGCGAGCAGAACACCGTATTCGAAAGGACCGTGGCATGAACGGGAGTAACGGTATGAACGGAAGCATGTCAACGAACGGGGCCACAGCAAAGGGCGATGCGATGGGCACTGTGCCGGCCGTCACGCCGAAATTCACCGACAGTCTGGAACAGGCCGCCGTCATCCAAGCCCCCTCATACGAGGACGTGGTCGTGGTGGCGGGCGCCGGCTCCGGCAAAACCTACACCATGATTTCCCGTATTGGTTTTATTTGCTACACGCAAAATGCCCCTCTGCAAAAAATGGCTGACCGCATTGTGATGATTACATTCACCAATGAAGCTGCCGACCAAATGGAGGAAAAGCTCAAAGCATATTTCAAAAATTGCTACCTGGTAACCTCAAAACCCGATTATCTGCAGATGATCTCCCAGATTGACCATATGCAGATAAGCACCATTCACTCCTACGCCAAGAACCTTATCGCTCAGATGGGTACTTCGTTTGGATATGGAATTGACTTAAGTATTACATCCAGCGAGTTTTATCGCCGTAAAAAGATCTCTGATTTGCTTGATGCCTATATTTATCAAAAAGAAATTGAGCAGGGCAAAAACTATACCGACAAGCTGGGTATGCCTGTTTATGCTATCCGTGACAGCATCCTTGATTTTATCGGAAAACTTCACAACAAGAGTGTAGACATTGGAGCTATTGAACCCCAAGACTTCGGGACCCTTCTGAACAATGAATCTCACGGCGAACTGCATGAGCTTCTTGCGAGTGTAATTCCTGCCGTGGAGCGTGAATACTTTGAGGAACTCATTGAGGACAACAAAATTCACCTTAGTTCCATGATGTCTGTTCTCAATCGTTTTATCAACAATCCAGAAAGCGAAAGCAGAATCAGGGAACTAAAAAAAGATAAACACGCCCAGCAGTTTATGTTCGTCGATGAGTTCCAGGACACCGATGACTCTCAAATCGAGTCTCTGCTGCGTATTTCACAGGTTCTTGATTATAAGCTGTTCCTTGTAGGCGATATTAAGCAGTGTATTTACCGTTTCCGTGGCGCAAAGGAAAAAGCCTTTGACCAATTAGGTATCGCAGAAAATCCCGATAAATGGTTGGAGTTCTCTCTGCAGCGGAACTACCGCACCGACAAGCATTTACTTGATATCTTTGATCGGTCCTTTACCAAATGGGGGAAACTGGACGACGAACTTCTTACTTATGATGAAGATAAGGACAGGCTTATTGGAACACAGGATTATAACGGCAAGTATTTAACCAGTGTAAATCGTTTCTATCGTAGGCTTCCCACCACAAGCGAAGAGATGCGCATCCCAATTCTTGTTGAAGAAATCAAGCGCATTCAGAAGCGTATCCAGTATGAAGAGAGCCATGGCATGAAGCTCTCTGCAAAAGAAAAGAGCATTGCAATCCTTGTTCGCGAAAACTGGCAGGCTGACATGATTCGTACAGATTGTGCCCGACTCGGAATTAGCGTACACACCAACACAGGCGGTGACTTGTATATGTCCCAGCCTGCCATTGATATGCTCACTTTGGTTAACGCGCTGGTACATTTCGATGAGGCCGACTACTTGTACAACCTCGTAACATCGAACTTTTTTAATCTCGACATTCCTAAATCCAATCTGTACGAAATTCGCATGAAGATTCGCACCGGCGGCTGGAGAGCAAAGACGGACGAAAAAGAGCAAGTCAATTACCTTATCAACTTCATGAACCTGATGCTTGCGAACACCGTTGATAAGAATAACAAGTGGGAATATATCGTTGCCAGCCTCAGAACGCAGCCTATTCTGCAAGCAATCCGCAAGGTCTATAACACTCTCGAGCCGTGGAAGCATTTCAGCAATGACCCATGGAAACAACACTATTATCAGTTGAATGTCGACCTTCTATTTGAGCAGATTATCAACGCCTGCAATGTAGACCGACTCACCATCAATACGCTACAGGAACATCTTCATAACAGTATCGTTTCGCAAGTATCTGTCGATAGCAGAACCCCAGCCCAAAATGAGGAAGAAACTGCTATTCAGTGTATTACGGTTCACAAATCGAAAGGCCTTGAATATGGTCATGTAATCATGCCATTCTGCTCGGCATCTATGGACTTCATCAAAAGGACGCAGTTGCAGATCAGCACCACCAAGTATCAAGGTAGATATCGTATTGGATATAGCATGAGCGTGGGCGATTCCGGCGAAACCGTCCAGAACGACTTCTATGATGAAATCATTGAGAAGTCTGAAAAGGCCCGCGAGGAAGCTCGTGTCCTCTATCTTGCTATGACAAGATCGATTCGATCCTTCTCTTGGATTGAGATCCAAGGAAAGCATAATCTGTCTTGGCAGAATCTCATAGAAACGGAGGTCTAAGAAATGCCGTTTAAAATCTACACATACGAAGACCCTTACAAGTTAGATAAAGCGGATTTCTGGAGTGAGATTTCTGCCTTGCCCCACTTCTGCAGTGCACGAACCCTTGTCAATGGCCTCAAGGATGTATTGGGCGATAGCATCAAGGGCTTAATCTGCCCGCTGGATGAACTTGTCCAGCATGAAGAGGTCTACATGCAGTGGACCGACAATATTAGCCTTCGGGTGCAGCAGTACAGCGCTTTTTCCTCTGCTTTCAAGCAGCTGTTAGAGAAGCGCAGAATAAGCAAGCCTTTCCACATGGCTTTAGAGCAGAACCAGAATCATTTTCTCGAAGCTATACGCCTGTTTATTGAGCTTGACATCTCCGCATCTGCTATTGACGGAAGTAAGGGCAATACCGAGCAAAAGCTCTTTGTTCACATGCTCAAAAAGGCACAGGAAAGCTCTCTCTTCCGTTTTCCCCAAACACCTTCTCGCGAGAAACTAAAGGAGATTGTTGTTTCGCTCGCCAAGAAGGAAGTCGAAGAATGTACTGGAAGTAAAGCGTTGTGAAAGAGCGGTTGGCGCAACCAAGGAGCTGCCGTTTGACAGCATCGTTGTTCATGGTGTACATCAGTTTACGCCGGTGCAGCTCCGCCTCCTGCTTGCTATGGAAAAGATGGGTATAACCATCATTTTCCTGTTCAATTATCAGAAGAAGTATTCCAAGATTTACTCCTCTTGGAACGATATCTATGGGTGCTTTGAAGTGCCCATCCATCACGATACTGTTGTTCGCGAGTACACACCTCCCACTATGCAGAATCCGAGCAACGCTCTGGCTTGTGCCCTTGGTGAGATATGCGAGGACAGAAATGCCGTAGGTAGTGGCATACTCAGAAAGTGGTATAAGCTGTACAAGAGTGTTCAGCTTATGGAGTTCGCGAATATTACCGAGTACGCGCACTTTGTTTCTAACCACTTTGATGCTGCCATTCAGCGCTATTCCGAATCGCGTAGCGTCATGGAAAGAGGCAATGATGTGTGGAGTAATGCGGCTGTTCTGCGGCATTTGGATGAGCAGGTATATACTGCAAATCGCGATGTACATACGCTGTTAAAAATCTATTACCCCGAATATGCCAAGGACCGCCATTTCCTCTCCTATCCTATTGGCCAGTTCTTCTCTGCGATTTATCGTCTTTGGGA
>OLSF01001416.1_pt1 | contig 21635 bp, 12 predicted proteins | sample 1672301 | NCBI WGS metagenome assembly OLSF01 (sample SAMEA3136669, study PRJEB25190) | human gut metagenome | biome: human gut; feature: human-associated habitat; material: faeces | place: Austria | collected 2013
GGTCGAAACCGGAGCTGGCCACGACCACGCCCTTCGACTGATCGTCGTTTCCGCCGAGCGCACGGTAGCGCAGCACGCGATAGTCGCGCGCCTGCTCGCCACGACCGTACTGGTCGTAGATTTCGACGATGCGCTTGGACGTGACCTCACGTCCGGCCGCGCACAGGGCGATGAACTGGTCCTGGCTTTGGATCATGCAGTTGTAGCTGGACTTCGGATAGCTTTTGCGCAGTTCGCGCACGGCCTGCGCCACCGCCTCGTCGAGTGCGAAACCAAAACCGATGTACTGCAGAATCACGGCGAAGAAAATGGCGGAATCGGAACGGCCGCCAGTGGACTGCACGATGCTCGGATCGACCGGGAATGCACGGTTCGTAATGATGTTGCGGCCCTGGTCGTCAGAAATGTCGCCATTGTGGATGAAGCTCAGGCCGTTCGCATAGAAGGGCTGCTGGTTCTCAAGAATCAGCGGCAGGTTGGAGCTGGCCAAGCGCAGGTGCCACAGGCCGCCGCGGGCCGGAGTGTTGGCGAGCTCGTCGAAAATCGGATCATGACGGGCGGCGATGGTGTTTTTGTAGATCGCGGTGCCGGTTTCCGGAGTCGGCGCACCGCCGTCGCGACGGTATGGCGATTCGTCCGGCACGGTGATCAGCGCGGCGCCCCAGCCGTCGTTGTGGATCTCGCTCAGATTTCGGAAATCGCGCACGTTCTGCATGCCGAGCACGCCATTGAGGTTGGTGTTGCTGCCTGCCGTCGCGAATCCAAGTAATCTGCACATGGTTGATTACTTTAGCGACGGCAGGTTTCGACGCGCGCGTGCCGTTATCGGAGTTGGTTATAGCCTGCGATTCAGCCGCCGATTCATACGCATCGCACGTCGCAAAACGCACGTCACGAACGTAAGTTGTCCCGCAAACGAGCAGGAGGACCGACATATCCTGTTGCAGACCGTAAAAACTCGGCCTAAGCGGCCCGGAGCGTGTCGGTAATAGGATATGCCGGTCCTCCTGCGGACTTGGCGGTATTCAGCCAAAGGAAAAGGGCTGGGGCATCTCGTTCGTGACACACTCAAGGCCGTTCGGCCAAGCCTACGGTCACAAACGAAATGTCCCAGCCCTCCTTGCGTAGATAAGCCGTGCTCGCAGAGCGGATTCACACGCGCTTCAGACGCGGCGGACGCTCGGTGGCGAGGAACAGCGGCTGAATCTCAATCAGCGGATTGTAGGGAGCGAGTCCGAACCATTTGACCGGAGAGCCGGCCAAATGACGAATCGCGTACTTGATCTGCAGTGAGATCGCGCCCTTCTGGGACACCTTCGACTCGGGCATCAACGCCTTGTGAATCAGCACGTAGCGGATAGGTCCGATGTTCGGATCGGCATCCAGCTTCGGGTAGCGGGTGGTCTGCTTGGGCAGATCGCCGGACTTCGACAGATCGTTCATGATCTGGTGGATGTATGCAGGAATCGACTGCGACACCTTGAAGCCCAAGCGAATACGCACGCGGAACAGGAAGTCCGTGCCGAAATTCTCCACCGAATACTCGCGCGTGAACGGGTTGTCGGATGTTTCCACCGACACCGCCCACCATGCGCGGGCGCGCTTCGGATGGTCCGCGAAAATCGAGAAGAAGATGTCGGTATCGACACGCTTCATTTCCGGATCGGACGTCAGATAGACGATGTTGTCCGTGAAATACGGAATCGAATCGTCCTCATGAAGCTGCTTCAGAACCGGCACGCAATCGGCGGGCTGCATATGCCGGCGTTGCGCGCGTTCCAGCTTCGTGCCTTCGTTCCACGTGTACATAATCAGCAGAATCGCCAATGTCAGCAGCATGGTGAACCAGCCACCGTGCAGGAACTTCGCCATCGAAGCGAAGAAGAACAGGAACTGGATGGCCAGGAACACCACTGTGAACACGACCGCGCCGACGCGCTTGCCATCGTGCCAAATGTAGACGGCCAGCAGAATCGTCGTGGTGATCATCGTGACGGTCAATGCCAGGCCGTACGCGGCGGAAATATGCTCCGAATCGCGGAACATCGCCAAAACCAGCAGGGTGGAGACGCACAGCACGGCGTTGACCACCGGAATGTACAGCTGGCCGCGGGTACGAGCCGGATAGCGCACCTGCAGGTGGGGCATCCAGTTGAGTCGCGTCGCTTCGGAAACCATGGTGTAGGCGCCGGTGATCAACGCCTGCGAAGCGATCACGCCGGCGCACACGGACAGCAGCACCGCCACGTAGCGTACGGACGGGGTCATCATTTCGAAGAACGGATTGAGGCCGTGCATGTGGTTGTACGCGGTGTCGTCCCAATGGTTGAGCATCCACGCGCCCTGGCCGAAATAGCAGAGCACAAGGGCGATCTTGATGAACGGCCACGTGAAGTAGATGTTGCCGCGGCCGACGTGGCCCATGTCGGAATACAGCGCTTCGGCGCCGGTGGTGGACAGGAACACGGTGCCCATGACGGCGAGGCCTGCCGCATTGTGGTGGCTGAAGAGGAACTCCACGCCGTACACCGGATTCAGCGCTTCAAGCACGCTCCAATCGGAGCTCAGGTTCACCAAGCCGACGACGGCGAGGAACGAGAACCAGATCATGACCACCGTGCCGAACGTGCGGCCGATGCGTTCGGTACCGCGCGACTGCACTGCGAACAGGCAGACGATGATCACAATGGTGATCATCAGCGTCAGTTCTTTGTTTTCGCTCATGATCGGTTCCAGCAGCGGCAGTGTTTCCAAGCCTTCCACTGCCGAGCTGATCGAGACGGCCGGCGTAAGCACGGAATCGGCGAGGAACGCGGCGCCGCCCAGCATGGCGGGAATCGCAAGCCATGCCCCATATTTGCGGATCAGCGAATACAGTGCGAAGATGCCGCCTTCGCCATTGTTGTCGATGCGCATGGCGATGAACACGTATTTGACGGTGGTGATCAGCGTGATCGACCAGAAGACCAGCGACAGGATGCCCAGCACCGCGGCGCGATCCGTATGCGCCAAACCGCCTTGGCCGTTGAGGAACGTCTGCATGGTGTACAGCGGCGAGGTACCGATGTCGCCGTATACCACGCCAAGCGCCACGATGGCCATGGCCGGCGTGATTTTGTCCGGGCCGGACTGGAGACGGCTCCACCAGCGGCCGATGCGGCCCTTGCTGGCGGCCTCGTCAAGTTTCGCGGCTTCCTGCCGCTGCGCCTCGTGCTCCTTGATGAGCGTCTGGCGCTCCTCCTTGGTCAGGACCTTGTGCGAGACCTTTGGCGCCTGCGTGTACGTCGCTGCGTGAAGCAGCGGCTGTTCTTCTTCGTTCGGCTCGTTAGCCATAACGCTTCCTCCAAGTGGCGGGCCTTCCAACCCGCTCCCCAAAATAAAACGCAAGGTGTGACACTAGGAGCTTGGCAAACCATTGTCAAATCTTCACACGTGATTCGGCACGTCACGCATGAAATTCACATATGCTTAATCGTTTGTATTTTGCTTATTTTCTGGCGATTACGCAACTGTTACGTTGAGGCCCATGCGACCGTCACGGAACCGCCACGGGATTACCGCGAAATCGCCATTCTTTTTAGATGCCGTACACTTCGCGCGTCGTTTCACGCGTGGCTTTGGCGATTTCAGCCAACGGTCTGTCAAGATAGTCGGCGAGCGCCTGCAGGGTGTACGGGATCATATACGGCGCGTTGGTGCGGCCGCGGTAGGGCATCGGACTTAAGTAGGGGGCATCGGTTTCGACCATGACGTGGCTCATGCCGACGAGTTTCGCCGATTCGCGGATTCCGTCGTTGCCTTTGTAGCTGGATGTGCCGGAAAGGCTGAGATACCAACCGTTTTCGCGGGCGATTTCACCCATTTCGGCGTCTCCCGAATAGCTATGGAACACGGTGCGTTCGGGGGCTCCATCGGCGAGCAACGTTTCGATGACTTCCTTGTGCGAGTCGCGGTCATGGATTTGCATGGGCAGGTTGAGTTCCTTGGCGAGCGCGACGTGGGCGCGGAACGCCTCGCGTTGCAGTTCCTTGGCGGATTCGCCGGTACGAAACAGGTCCATGCCGGTTTCGCCGATGGCGACGACCTGGTTGGGGTAGGTGGTGGCGAGGCGGTGTACTTCGGCCATGGCTTCGTCGAAGGGGATGTCGTGCCAGGGCTTGTATTTGATGGGCAGGCCGTCGGGGCCGGGTGCGCCGCGGTGGCCGTGCAGCACGGCTTCGTTGGGGTGTATGGCGATTGCGGCGTGCACGGTTCCGGGATGCTCGCGGGCCATGTCGATGGCGGTCATGAGGTTGGGCAGCTCGCAACCGCAGTCGATTACGCCTTCGACGCCGACTTTCTGGGCTTGTTCCAGCAGTTCGTCGACGCTGTAGACGGGTACTTCGCCTTGGCCTTTTTCCATGGCTTCGTGACTCATGGCTTGGGAGAAGGGCACGACGGATGCGACGTGGGTGTGGTTGTCGATGACGTGCGCGTCTTCGGGCAGCGGCTGCGGGGCCGGGGCCCAATTGCGATTGCGGTGGTGCTTGCTCATGTTTTCCAGATTAGTCCCGATTGGCCCTGCACTGCGGGCGAACTCTCGTTCGAGGGTTCAAACGAGGGTCCGCCCGTTTCGCGGCATACACGTCACTTAATCGTGATGGTGGTGAACGACCATGCCGGTGCCGTGTAGTCGCCGTCTGTCAGATCAATCGCGGTCTGCCGCGGCCTGGTCGGTGATTCCTCACCGACCTGTCCCGCATACGGATTGTCTCCGGCTAGGACGGTGGCCGTGGCGGATGCCGCCGATGCTGTGGAAATATTCAACTCGGCAAGAATCTGACGTAGGTCGACGCTTATTGGCGCGTCCATGGCATTGACCACGCGCACGTAGGTTTCCCCTGCCTTGGCGTTACGCGATACGGTGACGGTGCGCCTTGGCTCGTCCTTGACCTCCGTACCGTCTGCGATCAGCGTTCCATCGATGTACAGCTTCATGGTTTGACCGCGGTCGGTGATGTCGGCGTGCACCTGCCACGTGGTGCCCGGCCGCACTTCGTTCATGGAGACTTCGGTGCCGGCGAGCGCATAGGCGGTGCCGTCGCGGACCACGCGCACGCTGTGCCCACGACCGAGCGAAACGATGTTGTGGTTTTTGCCGTCGATGTCGCCGCAGATGAGGTCCATGCCCCATTTGCCTTCGTAGTAGACGACGGTGGCGTCGATGCTGTAGGAATCCGCGTGCAGGGCGAGCGGGGTGTCGATGGTCCTGCCGTCGTAGGCCACGTTGCCGAGGTCGATCGTGTCCCCGGCTGCGGTGGTGATGGTGAGGTTGTTGAGGTCGGCTTTGGCGTTGCCCGCGATGCGTAGTCTCACGGTGTCCGGCAGGGTGCGACGCAGCGTGGACGGGCCTTCGACGGTGACGGGCCACGCAGTGTCGGCCGTGGTGGTGGCGTACATCTGCTGCACCCAATAGCTGTAGGGGTGATATGCACGCTCGTTGTCGAAGTAGATGAGGTCCGGATTCCAGCTATGGTGCCCATTCTTGGCGAACAGCGGGGCGTAGGAGGCCATGGTCACCACATCGCCGTTGAGTTCCATGCGTCCCATGAAGGCCGCTTCGGACAGGCCGTTGATCAGTTGGGTGTTCCAGGAGCCGTATTCGCCGAGGTAGACCTTCGGCCCCTTGCGGTCCGTGTGGTCGTAGTGGTCGAGGTTGTGGAACCACCAGCTGGACGACTGGTAGGAATGTTCGTCGACGATCGGCAGACCCGCTTCGCGCGCGTACTTCCAGCCTTCCTCATAATCCTGACCGCTAGGAGCGGGACCGACGGTGCCGACGACGACGATGTCCGGATATGCGGCTTTGACGGCGTCGAAAATCTGCTGGAAGCGGTTCTTGAACACGTCGTCGATAAGATCCTCATTGCCGATGCCGAGGTATTCGAGGCCGAACGGCTCCGGATGGCCCATGGCGGCACGCTTGGCACCCCATTCGGTAGCGGTGCTGCCGTTGCAGAATTCGATGAGGTGGAGCACTTCATCGATGTAAGCGGGCATATCCTCCTGCGCCACCGGCACCGGGCCTTGGCTGGTGTTTTGGCAGCTCACGCCGGCGGGCAGCACCGGCAGCGGCTTGGCGCCGATTGTTTCGCACAGGCACAGGTATTCGTAGTAGCCGATGCGGAATGACTGGTGGTAGCCCCAGAGGTTGAAGTTGTGCGGACGATGCTCGACCGGTCCAATGGTGCGGTCCCAGTGGTACATGTTGTCCATGCCGAGGCCGTGGGTGATGCAGCCGCCTGGGAAACGCATAAATCGCGGATGCAGGTCGGCGAGCGCTTCCACCAAATCGGAGCGGAAGTGCTTGAGACCGTGATACGTGGTGCGTGGCTCAAGGGTGACAAAATCGAGATCGATGACGCCTTCGCCGGTGAAGGTCAGGCGCAACGTGCCCTGCGTGGCCACGCTTGCGCCGTCGTTGTCGCCCGCCGGAATGGTCAATGATATCCGGTATGCAGTCCACGATGAGGATGCGACGGTAATGTTCGTTTCGGCGATGACATTGCCGTTGTCATCACGTAGAGAGACCGTCACCGGCATCGCGCAGTCTGAACGTATACGCATCCATGCGCTGAAATCGTACGTTTCTCCGGCACGGAACACCATGCCGTCCCAGCCGGTATTGTCCAGCGCAGCCGGGGCTTGTTCGATTTCTGCTGTCGCATAGTGCGGGTTTTCGATAGCGACCGGGTCATTGTCGTGGATGCAGAAAGCGGCGAATGAGCCTTTCGGCACGATTTTGCGCCAGAAACTGTAGTTGCTCCAATCAGCGGAGTCCGCTCGATTGTATTCAAAGGCGCCGTTCTGCACAAGGTCGGCGTTGAGGCCGCCGTCGCCGGAGTAGCTGATGTCTTCGAAGAAGATGCCCCACAGGTCGGTGCTGATGGCGCGCACGCCCGCTTTGTCGAGTGTGGCGGTGAGTTTGTCGGTCATGGTGTGGCCGTCAGCCGGATATTCGTCAGCCGGGGCGACGGAAACGGTGGTTGGGATCGTCATCGAACCTCTCTTTTCGTTCGGGATCGCTATGGGGGCTGTGTCGCGGAAAGCAGGACGCCGTCATGCGAACCGTATATGTATCGTTACATATACTAGCGCAAATCAAATATGCCGCAATCGACAAAATGTGTCGGTGAGTCTTTGTATTTCCAACGATTTTGCAGAATCAAGAGAATATAATATCGTTACATATCAATCATAAGTTTTCAAGGAGCGGCATATGACCAGCAGCACACCGACGCTACGCGACGTGGCCGCGGAAGCGGGCGTCTCCCCCATGACCGCGTCGAACGCGCTGCGCGGCAAGCCAGGCGTCAAGGAATCGACCCGCGCCAAAGTGATCGCCGCGGCAAAAAAACTCGACTACCGCATCAATCTGACGGCCAGCATGCTCAAATCGGGCCGCAGCAACATCATCCACATCATCGTCAACGAATTCGATTCGCCGTTCTATTCGAAGCTCACACAAGCGTTGAGCAACGAGATCGTGTCCCGCGGGCTTATTCCATTCATTGAGCAGACGCAGTATTCGCCGGACGCTGCTGAGCACGCGTTAAGCAGCAATCCGTTCTCCGGACAGCTGTTCGATGGCGAGATCCTGCACGCCACGGGCCTGGGCACGAACGTGCCGCTGTCCAAACTCAATGGCGGCAGACCTTTCGTGCTGCTGGACGCCTGCGAGGAGACGCCGACCGTCGATGCGGTGAACTTCCCCAATGAGGAGGCCGAACGCGCGGCGATGCAACATCTGATTGACCGCGGATGCCGCAACATCGCGATCGTCGGCCACCGGTTCGTTCCCCGCGCCGATCTGGCGCATGCCCAGAACGCGTTCGCTCTGCGATTGCGCGGCGCGTACGGGGCGCTGTCCGACGCCGGACTGCCTTATGACGAGTCGATGGTGTTCGAAGCCGGGGATGTGGCCAATGGCATCATCGCCGGGCATGCGATTGCGGAACGTATTCTCGCCGCACGGAGCGGACATGGTGGCACCGAGTTCGACGGCGCGTGCTGCGCCAACGATTTCGCGGCGTTCGGCGTGATACGCGGGCTCGCGGACCGCGGACTACGCGTGCCGCAGGACGTGAAGGTGATCGGATTCGACGGCGTGACTTCCGGATCGTACACGACGCCGACGTTGAGCACTATCCAGGTCGATTTCACACAACTCGCGAAATTCTCTGTCGACATGCTTTCCGAACGCATCGACAGCAACAATGACGAAACGCTGCCGCCCAGGCGAGCCATTATCGGTTATCAGCTGGTGGAACGAGAGTCCACTGCCGTCTAAGAATGGCACTTGACGACAGCTAACCTGTCATGCGCAGTCGCCATTGCAACCAAAATCGCCATCACCTGCCACCAACCGCCACCAACCGACAAGGAATCTCTAGGAGCATCATGAGCATCGACACCCAGGCCTATCTGTTCGTACATTTCATCGGCGAAGAGCGCAATCCCACCGATGAGCAACTGTACTTCGCGCTGAGCTGCGACGGCATGCATTGGAAGGACCTGCGCCCGGCCGGCAGTCCGGCGCTGACGTGGCAGGGCGGCGAGAAAGGCGTGCGCGACCCGCATATCGTGCGCGACCCGCGCGGCGGATTCCACATTGTGGCCACCGATTTGAGCATCTACTACCGTGGCGGTTGGGGACCAAACGACGGCACCACCACGAACGGCTCGACCGGACTGGTGATCTGGGACTCCCCCGACCTGGTCCATTGGAGCGAACCGCGCCTTGTGGATGTAGCCTCTAAAATTCCCGGCGCAGGCATGGCCTGGGCACCAGAGGCAAATTGGGATCCGGACCGCAAGCAGTGGATTGTGTTCTGGTCCACGAAGAGCAACGTCGAAAACCCCACGAATCCACTGGCCAATGAGCTGGGCGATCCAACGAACGTGTATTACGCGACAACCGTTGACTTCAAAACATTCTCCGATCCAGTCAAATGGATCGATCGCAAAAATGCGATCATCGATTCGACCATGCTGCGCGACGATGACGGATGGTGGTACCGCGCATCCAAAGATTCGGAAATCACCATTGAACGCACTCGCAACCCATATGCGGCGACCTACGAAGTGCTGCGCACCGACGATCCGGACGAATGGTCGTATGTGGGCACGCTCACCGATATCTTCGGCAATGGCCGGTATTCCATGCACTATTTGGAAGGACCGGAACTGTTCCGTTACAACGACGAAGACGTGAAGGTGGTCAACGGCAGGACCATGCCATTCGGCCTGATGTGCGACCAGTACGCGGAGTCCAAGGGCTACCTGTCGTTCCGCGCCGCCTCGCTCGCCTCGCATGATCCGGCCGATTGGCAGCGCGCAGACGATATCGATTTCGGCGCGCTGAAGAAGCGTCACGGCGCGATTCTGCCGATCACGGCCGCCGAATACGACGCCATCGAAACCGCCTTCGCCCTGTAGGCGGCGCGATTGTCCATCCGTCGCAACCGCTCAGGCGCGGCGGATGGCGAAGATGCGGGCGGACGGCTGCTTGGAGGTGGCCGCGTTGAGCCGGACCGTCTCGGGGTCCATGCGCTCGACGGTCCACGGCTTGGCGTCGGGCGCATGCTCGGGAACGGCCGGATTCGGGAAGATCTGCTCGATATGGCAGTCCTCGGACAGCGGCACGTTCACGGAAGGCGTGCCGCCGCGACGCCAGACGATGATGTAATCGCACGGATCGTCGTCCTCCGACGGGAGGAATGACGGATGGCGCAGACCGACGACGAGCCAATCGCCATCGAAATCAGGCAGACGGGCCGGCCAGAACGGCACCAATTCCTGCTGCTCGGTCAGCACACGGCGGTGCAAGGCCACCGCATCCCGCACCAAGGCAAGCCGATGCTCGTCCATGCGGTCAATGAATCCGGACAGGTACAACCTGCCGAGTATGCCCGTGGCCAGCGTGAAGACGGCGGTCTCATCGTCCATCTCCTGCTGGGCGTAACCCCAGTTGCCTTGCTGTTCCGGCAGGATCGTCAGTCCGGCGCCGGCGGCGATCGCGGCGTAAATCAGCGGATCACACTGGTCGGAGGTGGATTGCAGGTCCAATCGTTGCAACTGCGCGTAATCGGCGCGCATCGCACCGGAACCGCAGTTTTCGATCATAACGTCCGGATGGCGGCGGCGCAGGTCGTCGAGCCAGTCAAGATAGGCGCGGCAATGGCCGAGCAGACCTTCGCCAACGGACCGCGCATCGACGTCCGTACCAACGCCCGGGGTGGTGTTGTAGTCGAATTTGAAGAAGACCGCTCCGAAATCGTCGATCAGCCGATCCACGGTGCGGGTGACGTGCTCGCGTGCGGCCGGCGAGCGGAAATCGAGCAGATAGCGGCCCGAATCGCAGACGCGCACGCCGTGGCGCTGGAAGAACGCGTCATCGGGCAGGCTCTGGGCGAGCGGCGATTTCACACCGATCGCCTCAGGCTCGAGCCACAATCCCAAGCCCATGCCATGCGCGCGGATGGTGTCGGCCAAACCCTTGAGTCCAGCTTCGCCGAAACGGTTCGTGGAGGCCTGCCATTCGCCGACCATGTCCCACCAACCGCCGTCCGTGCTGTCGTACCAGCCGGCGTCGATGCAGAAGATGTCCGCGCCGACGCGTGCCGCGCCCTCGACGAGCGGCAGCTCCTTCTCCAAGCGCGGGTCGCCGAACAGGGTGTTCATGTAATCGTTGTAGATGACGAGTCCCTGCGTGCGTTCGAACTGCTCGGAACGACCCAATTCGCGAGCCTTGGCGGCACGCAACGCACGGCGCTGCAATGTCATTTCGGCGACGGACTGCTGCCAATCGCCGGCCGAGATCGCGAAGGAGACCGGCACCGATTCGAAATCGTGGCCTTCACCCAGCTCCGTATACCAATGGTGGTCCTGATATTCCGGTCCGAACGCGCTGATGTGCAAACCGGGATCATCCTCGCCGATCTCCCATTCCCATGGGCCGTTGTGCTCGATCTGCCACATCACGGAGAAGTCGCGCGATTGGCGGCGCGAGCCCTCGACCTGTACGATGCCGGCCGGCTCATGCATGCCGGTGCTCCACGTGGAGGCGGAGCTCATGGCGAATCGCGAGCTGGATTGGCCAGGATTGATGACTTGATTGCGATTGCGCACCGATACGTCGCGCAGTGGACGGCTGCGCCAATCGTTTTCCACCGCCCACGCGGAGTCTCCCCAGAATACGCGGGAATGGTCGATTTTGCCGCAGTTGACGCGCATCGGCACCGTCAGATTCAACGACGACACCGCCTCGATAGGCAGCGGGTGCGCGGAGCTCAACCGCGTGTAGGTACGCACTGCGGACAGTCCCGGGAACGCTTCGAATACGGAAGTGACTACCAGTCCAGCTGTGGCGTCGGCATGGCGGACGGCTTCCGGCGAGGGCTGCGCGGCGGCTTCGGCCCGTTCGGCGGCGGCCGGTTCGAACACACGCCCGTGCGGCTCCAGTTCCGCGTACGAAGCGAATTGGACGATCTCCAAACGATATGGTTCGGCGGACCCTTCCTCCGGCTCGGAGGCGGCGGCCGAGACGAATCGCAATACGCTGCCCGCCACCGTGGCGATCAAGGTGAGGCGATTGTCCTGCGATCCGGTGTTGGCGGCACGCACTTCGACGATCGGACGCGGATCACGTTCCAGCACGGTTCTTCCATCGTCGGTAACACGGCCGCCGATGGGCCCCATGCCGCGGCCTGCAACGTTGCACAATCGGACGGGGGAATCGCCTGCCGTGTCGAACAGCATGGAAACCACGCCATTGCCCCATTCGAGACGCCCGTCCTCACGGGGACATACGGGGTTCATTGCACCGGCACCGCTTATCATCTTCGACTCCTCAACCGTGTTCAGATACCGCCTGATCATTGACGTGCATCGATTGACGTACCTGGTACTAGCTTAAGCGGTAAATGGGGCAAATCGCACGTGCGTGTCTACTCGAAGCGGAGATATGCGATGAACTTGACTGGCGCATCCTTGGTTTTGGCGATGTTGCCGAAACCAAGGACAGCCCCTTTGTCGGGCAGTCCCTTCGTCACTCGTCATGCTCACCCGCGTAGGAACACCGTCATCTCGTTCTCGCCACGGTTGGCCCATGCGAAGTATGGAATCAGCGTGGCCGTCGTCGTCTTGCGTTCGGCGGGACGCCAATCATGGTACAACGCGGAGGTTTGCGCGGAGTCTTCCACTTCACGCCAAGCGGGAATCGCCAGCGTGGTCATCGGCATATCGACGGCGTCCACCTCGCCGAGCCCCTGCTCGTCCTGCGCGACGGCGCCGGCATGGAAGACGATGCGATCAACGGACACGCAGGACGGGTCGGATGCGATGCGCGCGGTATCGGCGTGCAGCAGATGCAGGTTCGCGCCATTATCGACACCTTCCGCGCAGTAGGCCAGCGGTCCGCGCACGAACGCCACCTTTCCGGCGTCCTCGCGCACGAGCGGATTCGCGGCGACCATGTGGACCGGCATCGGGAAATCGAAATCGACGACGTCGCCGTCATGCCATGCGCCGGTCAGATACAGGTATCCGTCTCTGATGACGCGGGAGATGTCGTCGCGACCGCGCACGGTGACCGCATCGGAAGCGGTTTCGCCACCGGCCCAAGCGGGCAGACGGAGGGCGATCGTGAAAACCGCGTCCTTGGATGCATCGGAAGCAGAATCGCCTGCATCAAAGCCCACCGCGACGGATCCCTTGCCGGACCAGGGCATATCGGACATGACGTCAAGGCGCACATCGGTGCCGGAAAGCCTGGCATGGACGCCGCCGCCCATATACAGATGCACATACAGGGTGGATGAGTCGTCTCCGATCGTGTAGGCGTACTGCTGCACGTCCTCCACGATGCGTGCGATGTTCGGCGGGCAGCAGGCGCATCCGAACCACTTCTGGCGCACCGGCTTGACGTGCGCCTTGCGTTCATCGCGATGGCATGCCTCGGGCACCACTTCGAGCGGGTTCACGTAGAAGAAGCTTTTGCCATCGAGTGCCATGCCGGCGAGCGTGGTGTTGTACAGCGCCGATTCCATGACGTCCGCATATTCGGATTTCGGCTGGATTTCCAGCATGCGGCGGGCGAAGAACGCGAGCGCGATGGCGGCGCAGCTTTCCGAATAGGCGGTGTCATTCGGCAGATCATAGTCGAAGGAGAAGGCCTCCCCCATGTGTGTGGCGCCGATACCGCCGGTGATGTAGAGCTTTCGGTCGACGATGTTGCGCCATAGTCGTTCGCAGGATGCCAGCAGGTCGGAGTCGCCGGTCAGGCGTGCCACGTCGGCGGCTCCGGCGTAGAAGTAGGCGGCGCGGACGGCGTGTCCGAGGGCCTCCGTCTGTTCCGTGATCGGCTTGTCGGCCTGGTAGTAGGCGTAGTTCTGCTCGCGCGGCGCGTAGTTGCGGCCGTCCTCCCGGGCGCGGCGGCGGTCTTCGAGCTCGAAATAGAGCGGCTGCTGGCCGCGTTGGCGTACAAAGTGTTCGGCGAGGTCGGCATAGCGCTGTTCGCCGGTGGTCTCGGCGAGTTTGACGAGTGCCATTTCGGCGATTTCGTGCCCGGGATAGCCGTGCAGCTTGCCGTCGGCGGTGCCGAATCGGGAATCGATGTAATCAGCGAAACGGCAGGCCGCGTCAAGCAGCTTGCGTTTGCCGGTGGCTTGATAGTAGGCGATCGCGCCTTCGGTCAGGTGACCGAAGCAGTACAGCTCATGGTGGTCCTTCAGGTTGGTGAAGTGCCGGTCCATGCCGTTGAGGATGTAGTAGGTGTCCAGGTAGCCGTTGTCGAGCTGCGCCGCGCAGACGATATCGATGGCGGTGTCGGCGGTCGCTTCAAGGTCAGCGTCCGGGTGGTGGGTCAGCGAGTAGCCGACCGCTTCGATCCATTTGGAGAAATCAGTGTCTTGGAACACGAAGCCGTAGAACTTGTCGGGATCGGGGTGCGCCGGGTCGTCCGGCAGGGCTTCGAAGCCGCGGAACGTGTATTTCGGCGGCACAAAGGCCTTGCCTTCCTTGTGGTGTTCGGCGTTTTGCGCGGCGGCAGCCTTGAAGTTGTGCATGCAATAGCTGGGTGCGGCGCCGGGAACGTTGTCGTTCAGCGCATTCCACTGGTAGGGAATCACCTGGGTGCGCACGAGTTCCTGCCGCGATGCCCAGAACGGGTCGGTGACGGTGGCGTCGCGCAATGCGATTGGATGGCTGGTGCGATTGGTGGTAGTCATGAGTGCAAGCGCTCCTTAGTGCATCGTTGTCTTGTTAACGCTCACAATCCATTATTCCACGGGTTGCTCCAAAGCACATTCCGCATGGCGGCATGTCCGACGGGAATCCCACCGCGGCAGCCGGCCCAAGATGGCCGCGCATTGGCTGCACGACCGTTGGACAGGCATTTCGGATTGCGGATATACGGGCTAAGGGGCAGAGCAGCTAGCCGCCGGGGCTGGCGCCGGCTGCTCAGACCTTGATCATGGCGTACTGCGATTCGTAGAGCCGGTAGTAGGCGCCATGACGGGCGAGCAGCTCGGCATGGTTGCCCTGCTCCACGATCTGCCCGTGGTCGATGAAGCAGATCTCATCCGCATTCTCGATTGTGGACAGGCGGTGCGCGATGATGAAGCTCGTGCGTCCCTTGAGCAGATGGTTCAGACCGGCCTGCAGCGCCTCCTCGGTACGCGTGTCGATATTCGACGTGGCCTCGTCGAGGATCAGGATGCGCGGGTCGGCGAGCAGCACGCGCGCGAACGCGATGAGCTGGCGTTGGCCCGCGGACAGGGTCGAGCCGCGCTCCTCCACCACGGTGTCGTAGCCGTCTGGCAGTTCCATGATGAATTCGTGCGCATGCACCGCTTTGGCCGCGGCCACGATCTCCTCGTCGGTGGCGTCCAGTTTGCCGTAGCGGATGTTCTCACGCACGTTGCCGGAGAAGATGAACGTGTCCTGCAGCATGACGCCCATCTGCCGGCGCAGGCTTTCCAACGTGACGGAACGCACGTCGTGGCCGTCGATCGTCACCGAGCCTTCGGCGACGTCGTAGAAACGCGACAGCAGGTTGATGATCGTGGTTTTGCCGGCACCCGTAGGACCGACCAGCGCAATCGTCTTGCCTGGCTCGACATGCAGGTCGACCAGGTTCAGGATGTTGCGGCCGTCCGGCTCATAGCGGAAGACGACGTCGTTGAAGTCGACGCGGCCCTCGATCTGCGGCAGATCGACGGCGTCCGGCGCGTTGCGGATCTCCGGCTGCACATCCAGCGTCTCGAAGATGCGCTCGAGATACGCGGAGCAGGTGATCAGCTGGTTGTAGAAGTTTCCGATGCTGATTACCGGGTTCCAGAAGTTGTTCGCGTAGCCGACGAACGCGATCAGCACACCCGTGGTCACGTCCACACCGCCGAAACCGGTGACGCCCACATAATAGATGAACGCGATCGTCATGACGGAAATCGTCTGGATGCCCGGCCACATAAGCGTCTGGATATGCACCGTACGCATCCACGCGGAACGCACAGCGCCCTGCTGTTCCTGGAATGTGCGGAACTGCGTGTCCTCGCGCGCGAACGTCTGGGTGGTCTTCACACCGGCGATCGATTCGTGGATGAACGCGTTGAGATTGCTCTGCTTATTGGATAGCACCTGGTACGCGCGACGCTGGAAATGCTGCAATCCCAGCACCCACGCGATGAGCAGCGGGAACAACGCGAGACTGTACAGCGCGAGACGCCAATCCACGACGAACATGACCACTAGCGTGATGAAGAACGTGAACACGTCGGAAATCACGTTGACTAGACCGGAGCTCAGGGTGTCCGAAAGCGTGTTCACATAGTTGACCACGCGGATGAGGATTTTGCCATGCGGACGCGAGTCGAAATAGCTGAACGGCAACGTCTGAATGTGCGTAAACAGGTCGCGGCGCATGTCTTTAAGCATGAGCTGGCCGACGCGCGTGATTTCCACAGTACGGTAGCGCAAACCGAATTCGTAAATGACGATGAGCACCGCCAGCAGTGCCACCAGCTCGCCAAGCAGTGCAAGGTTTTTCGCCGGAATGACACTGTCGATCATGATTTTCGTCAGATACGGTTCCACGACGTTGATGCAGCCCATTGCCGCCACGACGATGAGGATCCAGACCACGCGGGCCATGTACGGTTTCAGGTAGACGCCGACGCGCGCGAGGTCGCGCATATTGATCTTCTCTTCAAGGTCTTCATCGTCACGGAAGGTGTTGCGTTGTGCCATGATGTTATCCTCCCCCGCGTCTTACGCTTCGAATCCCTGCGAGCGGCCGGCATCCACGCCCAACTGCTTGCTGTAAATCTGCCAATATCGGCCGTGCGAGGCCACCAATTCGTCGTGCGTGCCACGTTCCACAATGCGCCCATGCTCCAGCACGAGAATCAAGTCGGAATCCTTGACCGACGAAATGCGGTGGGCGATTGTGACAATCGTCTTCTTCTCGTCCAAATCGCGCAAGTGCCGCTGAATCTCTGCTTCCGTTTCCATATCGACGGCGCTGGTCGTATCGTCCATAATCAGAATCGACGGATTGTCGGCGAGAGCACGCGCCAAGCTCAGTCGCTGCTTCTGTCCGCCGGACAGGCCGACGCCACGTTCGCCGACGACGGTATCGTAGCCGTCCGGCATGCTGCTGATGAAGCCATCCGCGCCGGCAATGGCGGCCATGCGGCGCACGTACTGTTCGTCGTAACCACGTCGTCTGCGCTGGCCGTCGTACTGACCGTTGTACTCAAGTCGGTTGCCTCGGTCGCCCGCGCCAAAGCTGATGTTGCTGCCGATCGTATCGGAAAACAGGAACGTATCCTGCGCGACGATGCAGACTTGCGATCGCAACGTGGCGAGCGGCCAGTCGCGCGCGTCGATGCCGTCGATGAGCACACGACCGGCGGTTGGGTCGTAGAAACGGGAGATAAGGTTGACGAGAGTCGATTTGCCGGAGCCGGTTTCGCCGAGGATTCCGAGTTTCGCGCCTGCGGGAACGTGGAAGTCGATGTCGCTGAGCACAGGCGTCCCCAGATCGTCGGGGAAAGCGAAGTCGACGTGCTGGAAGTCGATGGTTCCTGCGATTCTAGCCGATTTATCGGCGGCTTGCGCCCCTTGCGTACCTTGCGTACCGACTCGCGTAGTGCTTTGCGTGGCTTTCCCCGCAAACTCCGGCTTTTCGCGAATACGCGATTCGGCGGTGAGCAGCTTACGGATTTTTATGCATGCCGCGTTGAAACGTTGCCAGTCGTTGGTAAGCCATCCGGATTGGCGGATTGGGCTGTCAAGCATCCACAGGTATGAGTTGAACGCCACAAGGTTGCCAAGAGTCATGTACCCTTTGATGACGAGAAAGCCGCCGAAACCGAGTGTGATAAGTTGCAGCGAAAAGCCGAGACCGTCAAGCCAGGGCATGTATTTGCGGCTGTTGTATGCCTGGGCCATGTTGCGTTGCATATAGTCGTCGTTGCGTTCGTCAAATTTTTCGGTTTCGTACGATTCGCGCACAAACGCTTTGACGACGCGGTTGCCTTCGATGTTTTCCTCGACCATCGAATTCATTTCGGCGAGCGAGTTTCGGATATCGAAGAACAGGGGTCGTGCATGCTTCGACAGACCGCGTGTCAAAATGAACAGTGGTGGCGTGACGCAAGCGAGCGCAAGAGCAAGTCGCCAATCAATCGAAAACATCATGGCGAGCGCGCCGATGAACATGACCACGCAGTCAAGCGCTTGCAGGCTCACCCAGCTCAGTGCGTGGCGGATGGCGTCGGTGTCGGACGTCATGCGGCTCATGATGTCGCCAGTGCGAGTGTGGTTGAAGTAGGTGAAGTCAAGTTCGTGGAGTTTTTCGAATTCGTCGCTGACGAGACGATAGATGGAGTTCTGTCCGAAGCGTTCCATCCACATTTGGCAGCCGTAACGGGAGCCGACACGCACCACGGTGAGCACGAGCATCATGACGCACAGTCGGGTCAGTTCGTCCACATGGCCTTGGGTGATGACACGGTCCACGATCAGTCCGGACAGCAGCGGGATGATGAGGGCCATGGTGTTGTTCACGCAGAACAGTACGACCGCGCCGGCCACGCGCGGCAGGTCAGGTTTGCAGTACGGCAGGATCCATGCAAGGTTGCCCGCCTGCTGGTTGCGTTTCGGATCGACATACATACGTAGCGTTCCTTCGAATTGTTTGCTTGGGTCTTGGTTGGGTTGTTGTTGGGTTGTGGTGTTGCGGCCATTCGTTGCCGCCACGATTCACGTCCGTCGTGTGTCGAGCGTCCCGTCACCGGCATGCCGCCGCCGGCCGAAACCCCTGTTCGGATTCGCAAACTCGACTTATTTTAAACGAACCGTACGCCGATGCAACAGATGCGTTTTCGGCGTGTCGCAATCATAATAAAATCAACATATATACCGTTACATACCACTGGTTTGCGGGTGCTGCGAAAACCGTCATCGGAGCCTGGCTCGCCGGAATCGGAGCATCGCATCGGAACATCGCACGATAATGGAATCAAGCTCGAACTATCGATACAAGCATCGGCGACGCACGTCGAGGAAAGGACGGCAAGGATGACGGACTTGGAGCGCATCCGCGCGAAGTTCGCTGCGGAATATGGCCTGTCGGAGGACATGCTCAGGAACGCGGAACGTTGGACGGAGACCACGGGCGACCTCGAAGGGGTTCCCGAGAACCTGCTGCCGGGCATTCTGGGAATGCGATTTGGCGCGATCGCCATCGATACGCCGCGTTCCGAACGCTGGAGCACGCCGGAAGACATCGATGTAATCGCCGACCTCGCCTACCTGCCGGATGGCGGGTACGATACGGCCGCGGGAGCGTGCCGCGGCCATTTGCTCGACCTGTATCTGCCGCATGACGCGGTATTGCGCGGTGGGCACACCCTGCCGGTGTACATCGATATCCATGGCGGCGGATTCACTTACGGATACAAGGAGCTGAACCGGAATTTCAACGTGCATCTCGCGGAACAGGGCTTCGCGGTGTTTTCATTGAACTATCGTCCGGCGCCGCAGACCGACTTGCGTGGGCAATTGGCCGATATCCAGGCGGCATTGCGTTGGATCGCAGCCCATATGGCCGATTATCCGGTCAATCCGAACGCGGTGTTCCTCACCGGCGATTCCGCAGGTGGCGCGTTGACGCTACTGACCTTGGCCATTGAAAACAATGCGGAAGCCGCGGCCGCGTTTGGCGTCGACAAGCCGTCCGGCATCCGATTCGCGGGTGCCGCTCCGGTGTGCGGCGCGTACAGTTCGGCGTCGTTGGAGACCATGGGCCGCAAGCTGACGGTCGGGTATGACCCGAACCGCCGTATCGGTCTTGAGCAGATGTTGGGCGTCGATTTCTTTGCGGGGCTCGAAGCCGCCGATCCGAAGTTCCTCACCGCTGAGGGTCTGGCGTTCAACGTCGATCTGCCACCCTTGCTCATCATCACCTGCGGCGACGATTTCCTTGAAGCCGACAATCTGGCGTTGGCCGCCGCCTTGTCGCGCAAAGGCGCCGATTTTGAATTGTTCGACCCGAAGCCGCGCCGCCATGAGACGTTGGGGCATGTGTTCGTCATCGGCATGCCATGGCTTGAGGAAAGCCGGGAATGCCTTGATCGAATCCGCCGCTTCTCATACGAACGCTGTTGAATAACGTGAATGGGGTGAATACTCCTTCGGAGTGCCCGCCCCATTCAATGGCCGTCGATGCCGCGACGCCGTATCAGCGGCGGACCATTTCCTCTTCGATCTGTTCGAGCGACTTGCCCTTGGTCTCAGGCACGAAACGCAGCACGAACGGGATGGACAGCGCGGAGAACACGCCAAAGATTGTGAACGGGCCGCCGACGTTGTTGCCGAACATGGCCAGCAGCATGAGGAAGAACTGGGAGACCACGAAATTGCCCAGCCAGTTGGCAGCGGAACCGAAGGAGCTGCCGATGCCGCGCACGCTCAACGGGAAGATCTCGCCGATGAGCACCCATGCGATAGGACCCCACGACAGCGCGAAGCCGAGGATATAGCAGGCGATCAGCACCATGGTCGGCACGGCCAGCGTGGCCACATCGCCGGTGAAGTTGAGCACGGCCAGCACCGCGAGGGCGATGGTCATCGTCACCGATCCGAAGATCAGCAGCTTCTTGCGGGGGAATTTGTCCATGATAAGCGTGGCCGCGATAGTGGCCACGAAGTTGACCATGCCAATGCCGACCGACACCCAGATGGCATGGTTTTCGGGGAATCCGAAGCCTTTGATGAACACCTGCGGCAGGAAATAGATCACGGAGTTGATGCCGACGAGCTGCTGGAACAGCATGATGCCGATCGCGGCGACGAGCGCAGGACGGGCGATGCGGAACAGCTCGCGGACACCGCCCTTGGTGTTCTGCGCGGCGACGGCCTTGATCTCGTCGAGCTCGAGCTGCACCTGCGTCTGATCGACGTCCTTGCGAATAAGGGTAAGTACTTTGAACGCCTCACGATCCTTGCCTCGACTCACCAGATATCGCGGCGATTCCGGCAGCAGCAGGCCGCCGATCAGCAGCAGGGCCGCCGGCACGAGCGCCGACCCCAGCATCCACCGCCAATCGCGGATGCCGGCGATATTGTGGCCGAGGAAGCCGAGATTGGACGCGTATGCCAGCAGGATGCCGAAAGTGATCATCAGCTGGAATAGCGTGGACAGCGATCCACGACGTTCCTTCGGCGCAAGCTCGGCAAGATATGCCGGAGTCAGCGAGGAGGCCGCGCCGACGGCGAGACCGAGGATGATGCGGGCCACGACCATCATCAGGAATCCCGTGGATCCCGCGCACATGCCCGAACCGAGCAGGAACAGTATCGCCGCCAGAATCAGCAGCTTCTTGCGGCCGAAACGATCGGACAGCGCGCCGATGGACAGGGCTCCCGCGCAGGAACCGATCAACACGGATGATGTGATGAACCCGGTCTGAGCCACGGACAGGCCGAAATCGGATTCGATGAGCGGCGAGGCTCCGGAGATGATGCCGGTGTCGAAGCCGAACAGCATGCCTCCCAGCGCGCCGAACGTGAAGATGAACGCGCTGTTGAGCGGGAAACGTGTGGAAACGCCACGCCCCACCTCCCGCTCGACGGCGTCGATCGTCGCGCCGACCTCATGGATGCCGGCTTCCAGCTGGTCTCCGGCGGCACCGACAACCATCTGATGCTGGTGGATCTGCGCCCGGCCAACATCACCGGCAAGGAGATGGATCGCGTTGTGGCCGAGATGCACGAGGGCAGCCAGACGCTCTCCGGCGCATACGAGCAGTTCACCCGGCAGACACAGGAGAATCTGGCGCGCACGACCGCACTGTTTGACGAGAGCATTTCTTCCTCCATCCATCAGCTTAACGAGACGCTGGATTCCATGCGCGAGATGACCCGCAGCATGCCGCAGCTGCTCAGCCAGAGCCGCGACCGTTACGCCGAGCAGGTCGATCAGTTTGTGACCGCGCTTGTGCGGCTGCAAAAGGCGATGGAGAAGCTGAGCCAGACGGCGGACGGAAAGGAGTAAGCCATGCGGCCGGGAAAAAAGACGCGGCAGCGCG